>Ga0209906_100046_pt1 | contig 226668 bp, 200 predicted proteins | sample FECB24metaG_FD_188303 | JGI IMG/M metagenome (GOLD analysis project Ga0209906, IMG submission 188303) | Cyanobacterial communities from the Joint Genome Institute, California, USA from Joint Genome Institute, California, USA - FECB-24 metaG... ...
AACAGTGTAAAAATCAGCTAGGTTGGGCAGATTTTCGCTTCACTGACTACCATCAAATTGAACGCTGGTGGGAAATTGTCGAGAGTGCTTTTTTAATGGTCAGCTTGCAGTTCTCCGGTATAAACGAGCCAGAAAATGTTGAAAATAATTCTTCAGATAAAGACTTGTTATTAAAATTCTGCCGACATCCTTGGTGGAATCACATTTCTGGCTGGAATCATCGACTGAATAATTGACGCTTGCTTCTCCAACCATACATTTATTATTGTTTACTAAAGCCTTGGATAAAACTGTTTAACAATCGGTATTTACAAATTGGTTTTCAATGGCTAATTCAGATTATGAATGAGTTCATTGGTTTCATTTTTTCTGATGCACAATCCGAGGATTTATATTTTTCCTCTGCCTAGAGTGATTGAAGAGGGATAATTACCCCTTACAGGGGCAAAATAAGCGAAGGCACAGTTATCAAACATAGACAGATATTATATCAGCAAGATATTGTCTGTCATTTGTCATTAGTTATTTCTCTCAGTCCCCATTCTCTTTTCAAATTGGTATAATGCAGGACTGACCTCTAACCAAAGAGATTTTAGTAATGAGCGATGCAATGCCAATGCGTTCCCCTGCATTAAAAACGCTACGCTTCTACGCAAAACTGTACTAAGAAACTGCGTAGGCGTAGCTCGTCGTAGATATCGCTCATTCATCACCAATACTACAAATACTTCTGCAACAATAACCCTAACTTTTTCTTCGTCGCTGCTGGTGCTTTATCCAACTGAGTCAAAATCGCATACTTCAAAGCCGAATGTGCATCACTAAGCGGCGGATTTTCACTTAAGCGGCGCACAGTTTCTTGAATCACCTTTTGAGCATTCACTGCATTCCGCAGCAAATTAGCAATTACCATTTCCACCGTCACACTGTCATGATCTGGATGCCAACAATCATAATCTGTCACCAGCGCTAAGGTTGCATAAGCAATTTCGGCTTCTCTTGCCAACTTCGCCTCTGGTAAATTCGTCATGCCAATGATTGTTGCACCCCAACTGCGGTAAAGCTTTGATTCTGCCTTAGTCGAAAAAGCTGGGCCTTCCATGCACACATAAGTACCGCCGCGATGCAAAGTTATTTCTGGTAAATTCAGAGATGCGATCGCATCTGCCAACACAACAGCCAAATTCTTACAAATCGGATCACCAAAGGCAATGTGAGCAACAATTCCCTCACCGAAAAACGTCGAAACCCGATTTTTCGTCCTGTCAATAAACTGATCTGGCACTACCATATCTAGTGGTTTAGCCTCTTCCTTCAAGGAACCCACAGCACTAGCAGAGATTAAATACTCTACACCCAATTGCTTCATTGCATAGATATTAGCGCGAAACGGTAACTCAGAAGGTAATAGCGTGTGGTTGCGACCATGACGCGCCAAAAAAGCTACCCGTGTTCCCTCCAATGTTCCCAAAATCAAAGCATCAGATGGTGAACCAAAGGGGGTCTGCACTTGGACTTCTTCTACATCTTTGAGCGCGTCCATTTTGTACAAACCGCTACCACCAATAATCCCAATACGAGCTTGAGTCATGATTCTAAACCTGTTCCTTGCTGAGCCGCCAAGTTATTTTACCGAAAACGGGAGTAGCAAGGATTGCTCAAGGTAGTGGATTAGGGATTTATTATCGATACTGTTGAGCTTGGGTTTCAAATAAATAAGCATAAGTACCCTTCATCTGCATCAATTCGTCATGGGTACCACTCTCAACAATCGTCCCACCTGCCATTACATAAATGCGATCGGCCATTTTGACGGTAGATAATCGGTGGCTAATTAAGATGGCAGCTTGATTTTTGATTAGTTGGCGAAACTGTTCAAATACTTCATATTCAGCCTTAGGATCCATTGCACTGGTGGGTTCATCCAAGACAATCACTTGAGAGTTACGAAGAAATGCTCGCGCCAATGCAACCTTTTGCCACTGTCCAATGCTCAGTTCTTCTCCTTGATCAAATAACTTGCCCAGGATAGTATCATACCCTTGGGGTAATTTGGAAATCACATCATCAGCACCAGAACGACGAGCAGCAGCAATAATACTTTCTCTTTGCGGTGGCAAATCGATGTTGCCCAACCAAATATTTTCTTGTGCTGTGAAGTTGTACTTGGCATAATCTTGGAAAATCACGCTAATTTCACGGCGCAATTCTGCCATTTTATATTGGCTAAGGTCAATACCATCAATAGTAATGCTGCCAGTATTTGGGTCATACAAGCGGCATAAAAGTTTAATTAAAGTAGTTTTTCCGGAACCGTTTTCCCCCACTAAAGCCACAACTTCCCCTGGTTTAATTGACAGGTTTATATCCTTAAGCGCCTGACGGGTAGTAGTAGAGTATTGAAAATTCACTTGGTTAAAAACAATGCCAGTTTGCATTGGTCGGGGGATAGGCTGAGGATTTAAAGGCTCCACCAGCTTGGGTTTCAGGTCAAGAAATTCGTAAAGGTTAGCAAGAAATAGATTATCCTCATAAAGATTAGACACACTAACTAATAAACTTTTAATATCATTTTGTCCTCGTTGCAATGCTTGGTGATAAAGTACCAAATCACCCAAACGTAAAATGCCTTGGATAGCTTGATAGATGATGAAAGCATAGACACCAAATATAAAAATACCCGCTATAGCTTCTGCAACAAAATTAGCCGCAGAGCGTTTGGTGAAAATAGCTATCTTTTCTTTATAAATCTGTCGCCGGATACGAAGATACCATTGACTAAAGTATTCACCTAAATCAAACAAACGGATTTCTTTAGCGTACTGGTCTGATGTCAGCATCCAAGCTAGATACATCGCTTGTCGTTCTGGCTGTGTACGTTTTCGCTGCCAATGATACATAACACGGCTGTATTTTACCCGCACCAGCAGAGCCGGAAGAGCTGCCACAAATAGGATACCAATAATTCCCCAATGGAGTGATAGCAGTAAACCCACCATAGCCACTAAGGAAATACTACTTTGACCAACTTGTGCTAAACGATTTAGGATTTCGGGAGGTCGGTAAGGAGCTTCTCGTTGCGCTCGTTGCAGGGCGTCGAAGTATTGGGCGTTCTCGTAGTACTCTAAATCAGTTGCAATTGATTTAGCATTAATAATCCCCTGCATGTAGTCAGTTACGCGTTGAGAGTGGGCAGTAACAACCAATTCTGTTAAAGAACTACAAACACTACTTACAAGGGTAACTGCACCAGCTAGGATCACCCAGAGGATCACATCATGAAAAGCGGCTGTTTTGTCAACAACGTTGAGGTTGGCAACTACTGCATCTATGATTAGCTTGGTGAGATAGATTGATATTACAGGCAGTATACCTTGGATAACTAACAGTACAATGCGAGCGATCGTCCAACCAGGACTACTTTGCCATACCAAGCGTAATGCAGGCACAAGGTGGAAAGTTTGCTGGATTTTTTGCTTGATGTTTTTGCCTGCTCGCATATTGAAGTTTCTACAGTAATAAAATTTTAAATTTCAATTAAACTTAATCACATAATCTATGCTATTGCTAGTTGGCTCTCACCTGCTAAATCTTCTTCTACCAACCGTGCTACATCAGGCAACAAGCTTAAAGAGCGTGGTCTTTCCAGACTATAGATAGGTAGATTGTTAACTAAACTGGTACATTGATGCAAGTGGATAGATGCCTTAGCACTTTGGATAAATTGCTTGCCAACTAACATGGGAATATAGGAATTAGCAATTAGCTGGGTTACTGCTTCTGTAGGTTTGAGAGGTCTGATCCGAAGAGTTGATCCTACAGAAAGTACATAGATCCGCTTGAGGGTTAAAGGTGTTCGTAAAAAGTTATCGAAAGTAGGGCGATCGCGTTTCTCAACTTCCGGGTGAATCTTCCTCAATGTTTCTGGATCATCTCCCAGTGCGGCTGTGGCTGCATCAGGCCAAAGCTTGATCCGAGGAAATCCTGGAACTAATATAGGAGCGATCGCACTGTAAACATCTACCGCAGCTACATCATCTGCCATCAGTTTGTGCCCCCGTCCATAGAGAGTCGCAGCCATAGTAGACTTACCTTGCCCTGATCGCCCCAAAAAAACAGCAGCATTACCATCAACTGCGACAGCACTACCATGCAGCACCAAAAACTGCCGTTGGTGAAGCAGCATTCCTAAGACTGATCCCAACAAAGGAAGGCGAATTATACTTTCTTCTACATTCGGCACTGGCTCGATAATAATTTCTTTTCCAGATCGTACTAAGAATTTACCTACCACTGTCCAATACAAATAAGCAGATTCACCATCCATCTGAAAGTGACTCCATGATGATGATGGCGTAGGTAGAGACAAATTTACTTCTCCAAAGCGGATAATTATATCCGCCTCTATCTGTGTTGAACTTTCTTGTAACTCTGGTAAAGGCAAAGCAGAGCAGATGCCCAAACCGTAAGCATTATAACTATACATTTTATAAACTCCATTCAGGGTAGATAACAAAAATTTCTGCTAATTTTTAATTAAAAATGTTTCTTTGATAACGTCTTGCAGAGTTAGATTCTAAAGCAGCTTGCAAGAATAAGTTAATATTCTTAAATTTATACAGTTACTGAAAAAACATACTAATCAGCAGATATTAATATTAAATTTGGGCATTGCATAAGTGCGAGATGAATTGAGATTTGTGAAAAAGATTAAAGGTAGATTCTTTGCGCCTTTGCGTGGGGCAAAAATCATCCCCAGATTCAGCAATGCCTGAATTTGCATTAGCAAATATTACTAATGAAGATATATGAGTATATTTTTGCCAAATCAAAAACTATATGTAATTTGCCCGCACAGACTAATTTTATTTTGTGATTTGAGTGAATACCTCTGCTTAGTTGCAACCTAAACAGAGGTAAGTGAGTGAACAGGATTATCTAACCTTGACAAGCCTCTTTAGTACAATTAAAAGGAGATTATCAGGGATATCTAACCTTTAGAAAGCTAGCTATCCTGATTTACCTATTTTGTCACCGCCGACGCTTATTAGGAGAAAGTCAGTTTGCCAACGGGAGTACCTGCTGGAAAAGCAGCATCCAAACTTTCGCCAGTCTTGGTACCTTGAGTCAGAACTTCGACTTCACCATAAACAGTGAGTTTAGGTTGAGCGTAGTTTTTTTTGTTAGAAGTCATGGTTTTTTCCTTTACTGTTTGTTGATTTTTTGTTTAATTTCAATGTTGGTTCTATTCAGAACCGAGGTAACAGCTGAAGTGTGAAATCACACCATCTGATTTACAATCAGACTCGCTGTGCTGTTGGATATCACTTAAAAGAGAATAACCAACAGGACAATGATCTGACATACTGCGTAAATTTTTCTAGAAGATTAAGACGCAAACTTAAATTCTTTTTCTAGCCAGTTCTTCAGGTCTACCTTGTGCAATGTGCTGCAACCATAGAGCTAAAGAAACAGCTATCCAAATTGTGCGGGCATCTTTTCCAGTTGTTGGAGATACCGAAGAGACAAATCGTTGATAAATCTTTTGGAGAGCAGTGATATCTGCATACTCTGCAATGACTCCTAAATCATTGTTAACTAACTTGTGCAAACGCTCTTGCTCAAATGACAACAAACCGTGAGCGAGATTCGACGAGAAATCAGCTTTACCCCGACGCCATTGCACTTCCACAGGCAAAATATTAGCCATAGCACGACGCATTACGATGCGGTTAAACCCCATGTGAAGCTTTTGCTCAGCCGGTAAAGACAGGCAGAACTCTACCAAACGTTTATCCCAAAAAGGATAGCGTTCTTCAATACCAAAAGCAGCACAAGTCTTATCTTGCATTTCAGCAGCGAATGACGTTAGACCTTGAGTGGCGATATTACGGTAGTGCCGTTCTCTTTCGTCTTGACCAAAGTTACTTTGGACTTTCTTCCAAGCCTGATAGCGCTCCTCTAGACCAATACGTTGGACAAACTCACCATTCAAGATTGCACTCCAGGCAGGCTGGTTAGTAGATTTACCTCGTTGGCGAAAGGTTAACTTAGCAAGTCCTTGCCAACTCCGTTGAAGCAATCTCAGAAATCGATATCTAGAAACTGTTGGACTAATTCCATAGTGTTTGACATAACTCCATAACCATCCCCAGAAATTCCCATCGAAAGTTTTAGCTAGCTCTTTGACTTCCCTGGTCAAAGTTATCCAGCGACCTGCTCGTGCTAGTTCACTTAAATAACCGTAACCATCCGATACGACAGTATCGCCATCAAAACCATCTAAGACGACACGAACACCTTGCTCTTTCATGGCTTCGCACAACGCCCAACCCATAGACCAATTAGGTGCATAAAAAGCTTCATCCTGATGCCAAAACATCTGGTCTAGCTTCTGCAACGGACTGATTTGATCTCCCTTAATATAATGAGGCTCAAGCCCGCCCTGAGCTATGACTGCATTGATGTAAGGGCGTTCGTCACATTCGGTCAACTCATCAAAGACTGCCGAAAATGTGTGCAGGCGCTGCCCTTCCTTTTGAGCAAGTAATTCCCTTGCCATACAGGTAATAGAAGATGAATCCAATCCACCGCTTAAATGAGATCCGATAGGAAAAGCACTACGCAGGCGGCACTCCACTGCTTTGCTAAAAATTTCACGAAACGCTTCAGCGTACTCTTCATCCGAACTTAAACGCAGTTCACGATTAGGATCAACAGACCAGTATGAGTGTAATTTTGTTCCTTCAGAGCTTATTGTCATCCTATGAGCAGGAGGAAGTCGGAGGATTTCCTTATAAGAGGTGATATCAGCCTCGTGAAACATTGATGCTAGATAATCACCTATCCTCACTTTATTGATCTGGCGAGGAACATCTGGTAAACAAAAGATAGCTTTGATTTCGCTGGCAAAAACAAACGTCTCTTCAGATAAGTAGTAGTAAAAGGGTTTAATGCCAAAATGATCTCTGGCACAAAATATTGTTTGCTTTGGCTTATCCCAAATAGCAAAGGCAAAATCACCTAGTAGATGTTCTGGGCATTGCTCACCCCATTTTTCGTAAGCAGCCAATACTAGCTGGCTATCGGTTATTTTTTCAGGTGGGCAGTTATTAAACTGTAACGCATAGATGAGATCATCTCGGTTATCTATACGAAGGTCTGCTGTGATAACTAAATCCTCTGTCTGATTAACCAGAGGTAATCTCTCCAGCAGGGATTCAGGAGTAGCCCACAACATTCGATGACCTAAGCCAACAGATCCCGCGCACCAAGTGTCCGACCCATCAGGTCCCCTATGGACAAGAATATTGACCATATCCTTCAGCTGCTGATAGTTAACGAGCTTGCCATTTAGGTTGTAGATGCCGATGATACCACTCATAGTCTGTTTCCTGGCAAAGATGGCAGTTGGGTAAAGCGTGAAAGATCAGTAAGATAGCCAATTACAACCTGTCCTTGACTCTCAACCCACGCATGGGCTTCTAACTTCCCTTCCTCACTTTTGGCAACTCCTATACGGAGTTCTGGTGAGTAACCTCGTCGAGTCATCATTACCTGACAAGCCAAAGCACGGGCAAGACACTTAGCGCCACTAGGTATATAACGAGTACTTAGATTAACAGCCCAGATAATTTTGCTAAGGGATGTTTGGTCTAGTTTAAGGTTTGGCTGATTAATGCTAACTAGGATTTGCCGTAAGGTCTGAAATGGCAGTAACCATAATCCTAATTTGATTAAACCCAATAAAAGAAAAGTATTGATCAAAAGGTGGCGATCTTTATTTATGAGGCGTAGCAATTTAAGCAACTGCTTCATGTCTTATCTCGATCAGTCCTTTTGTTACTAAGTCTTCAAGTAATATCAAAATATCAGTTTCACAGGCTTTGGAGTCAACTTCATACTCTGCCAACAAGGCATCCCGAATTTCTTTTACAGTTTTCGGATCTTGGATCAGATTCCAGATGCTGGCTCCTACTTGATTTAAACCATAGTAAACCCCGGAGTTGATATCAAGAATAACAGCTTCTCCTTGCAGTTCAGAGAAAATTTGATCCTTAGTTGCTACTACTTTGGAATAATCAGTCGATATATTTACAGACATTTTCAGTGTAATTCTCTATGCACTTTTGTTGATGCTTGAATTAATTTATAACATCTCCTAAAAATTACTGCTATGCAAAAATAGTATCTTTATGCATTGTTTTAAATTATCACTGATTTTATTAAGCATACGTAAAGCTAACAGAAACATGAGATTTTTCCTAGAAAATACTAAACTTTGATGTTCAAACATTACTATTTGTTCCTAGTTTTTTAAAATGTTTAGCTGCTCTCCTAATTAAAAATATGGCACTATAGTTTAGGAATAATAGTATGTCTTACTCTCTGCAAGTAGGCAGAGAGTAAGAAGCTACAAGCGTGTTAAGTAACTATTAGTTATTTAAGTATAAAGAAATACATGATTTTCCAAGGATACTCCTTCACCCGCACAGCTAGCGCTAAGGTTAGTTAAGCTTTTACCTCAATCTTTAACTAAACATTTATAGTTATCTAGCTTTAAGTTAATCGTCTAACTGGGGTGCTTAATTGTAGCGATCTGCCCAATTAAGCTGCTATGTCCTGTGAATACAAATACTGCTGAAACCCGATAAATACTTCACTGATATTCGCAACGCTCCCTAGTTCTTCAACAGCATCACGAATAGCATGATATTTTAACTCCAACAGTTGAGGTAATTTAGTGCGATCAAGTTCCCCCACCCCTGTTTTGATGTATTGCTCCAGTACAAAGTCGAGAAATTCTTGCTGTTTGCCAATATACCGCGAGAAGATTAATGATTTGTGAGCGAGGACGCGCTCTCGGCGGCTCATGGGTGGAGAGGCATAGGCGATATAAGCAAGCACATCATATAAATCGCTTTTCTCGGCGTCGATCAGGCGGCTAATCTCCGTGAGTTGTTCCTCCCCGTAGCCCTTCTCTACCAGTCCTTCTAATAAAGCTCTGCGGGTGTCGGGGCGGCTCCATATTCTTCGTAGCTCGTCTTCATCTTTGAATAGTTGAGGAATTTCGCCAAAGAGACGTTCCACAAATTCAGCGGCGGTCATGGGTTTACCATCTGGACTCCAAAAGCTGGTAAACATCCGGTGCTGGAGGGTGCGTTCTTTGCCATCAGCGAGTTTGATTTTGATTGTTTTGGAGCGGGGAGCTTCTGTGTCTTCGTTCCCTTCGTCGTCATCATTTATTGTGGGGACTTTCAATTTATATTCATGCGATCGCCGAAGTGTGACAGCTACGGGTTCATTTGGTTCGCCGTCCCATTCTTTGTCCTCGAAGTGTTCGTAAGCTTTGACAAAATCATAGATGGTGAAGTAGTCTTTCCCTTCAAATAGGCGAGTACCGCGACCAATAATCTGCTTAAATTCAATCATGGAGTTAATCGGGCGCATCAGCACGATGTTGCGAACGTTCCGGGCATCAATCCCAGTGGAGAGCTTTTGGGAGGTGGTGAGAATGGTAGGGATAGTTTTCTCGTTGTCTTGAAAGGTCCTGAGGTGCTGTTCGCCGAGTTTCCCATCATCGGCGGTGACGCGAACACAGTAATTAGGGTCACTGCTAATCTTCATTTGGTTAATTAAATCCCGCACAGCCAGAGCATGGGGTTGGTTGGCGCAAAACACCAGAGTTTTTTGATTTTGGTCAATTTCTTCCATGAACAGTTGCACCCGATAGCGTTCGCGATCGCTAATTTCAATGATGCGATTGAAGTCGGCTTCAGTGTAGGTTCTGGCTTCGTCTACTGCACCTTCGATCAGTTCATCTTCCGTGCTGTAAATATATTCATCTAAACCTCGTCCATCTTGAAAGCTGGAGTTTTGTTACGTATCGGACTATCCTAAGTATGAGAAGTAGTGATTAAGGTTTGTACAAGGATGTTGAACGTTGAGTTGAGTCGTTGGGGTGAAAGTGCAGAAACTTTGAGAGAAGAGGCATTGAGAGCAACGCATCCCCGTAGTCGTGAGCGGTTTATGGCACTGTACGAGATTAGTGGCGGCAAAAGTGCGACTCAAGTAGGTAGGGAAACAGGACGTAACCCACAAACAGTAATGGAATGGGTGCATCGTTACAATCAAGCCGGTCTAGGGACACTAGTTTACCAACGTAGCGGTGGGCATCCCCCCCTTGATCTATAGAGATAGAACAGGCATTGGATAAGCAGATTCGGGATTCCCTGAAGTTAGCAGCAACTCCACCTCAACAGCGTCAAGAACAACCTCAACCCCGTTGGACTTTGAAACGTTTGGTCGCTCTTGTCAAAGCCCAATTCAAGATCGATTGTTGTCGCGATACTGTTCGCAAAACGCTTAAAGGACTGGGATTGTCTTGGAAGAAAGCCCGTAAGCTCCTAAATCAGGCAAATTCTCACAAACGTGCCGAGTTTCTGGAAACACTTGTTGATTGATGTCCTCAATACCCTCAAAACCGAATTCCCAAATCACCCAATGACATTGATTTGGGACGGCGCTCCTTATAACCGCTCACAAATTGTTAAAGATGCAGCCGCAACACTGGATATCTTGGTGGAACCATTACCAGGCTACAGTCCAGACTTTATGCCTGTTGAGCATCTGTGGCAGTGGTTACGCTCGGATGTGACTTATCACACCTGCTATGAGCGTCAGTCTGACCTGATTGACCAGGTTTCTGCATTTGAGCAGCTAATTAATGCCTCTCCCTATACTGTGGCTGATCGCTTGTGGGTGACTACTCATCTTGAAGAAGATGCTGAAAAACTACGGTTTCAAACTAGACGAGGTTTAGATTAGTTTCAATTTGCTTGACTTTAAAGGGAGTCAGAAACCCGTCGTTGATGCCGTCTTTAAGGGCGTAGGTATAGACTGGCTCGCCAAAATAGGCGTAGGTGTCTGCGTTGTTGGCGCGTCTGGGGGTGAGTCCCAGTTGTAGCGCTGGTGAGAAGTAGTCTAAAATCCCGCGCCAAGTGCTTTCGTCACTAGCTCCGCCTCGGTGACATTCATCAATGATGATGAAGTCAAAGAAGTCGGGGGGATAGTCGCTGAATTTGGGTGTAGGATTGCCTGCGTCGTCCCGTCCAGTCATAAAAGTCTGGAAAATGGTAAAAAAGATACTGCCATTTTTGGGGACTCGACCCCGTTTTTTGATAGCTTCGGGGTCGATGCGGACGAGTGCATCATCGGGGAAGGCAGAGAAAGAGTTATAGGCTTGATTAGCTAAGATATTGCGATCGCTTAAAAACAAAATTCGCGGACGATGGGTGGGTTGTCGGCTGAGGTTCCAACGGCTTTGAAAGAGTTTCCAGGCGAGTTGAAAGGCGATGAAGGTTTTACCTGTGCCTGTTGCCATTGTTAACAAAATCCGGTCTTGTCCTTGGCAGATTGCTTCTAGGACGTGCTTAATGGCATTGTGTTGATAATAACGGGCTTCCCATGTGCCGCTTTTGTCTTCAAAGGGGATGGCAGCAAAGCGATCGCGCCATTGATTCGCTTGGCTAAAAGTAATAACTTCGCGGCGAATGCGGCTACCTTCAATAACTCCCCAGCCTGCGGCTTTGAGTGCAGGGTCAATTAATTCGGCACGGGTTTCGGCTTCGTTCATTATGGCTCGTATGAAGGAATATGGCTTCTTATTAAACCCTGATTCTACTTTCAGTCACCACGATTCCCAAACCTAAGGTTGGGAATATGCTATGAGCCAGAAATGTTGAATGCTGATAAAAAACTTTACATTGTTAGTTAAACTGAGTCTCAAAAGCTTAAATTAGTCAGCAAAACATCATCTCCTCAAACCAATGAAAATAGCTGATTTTCTGACACATATAAGATTGAAGATAGCGGAATTTATCTAATAGTGTATGTCCCCATTGTTCGGGAATAGATAAAAGCTGTAAAATCAGATAAGCTATCAAACTTACGTAAATTTGTATGGTAATACTATTGACGTTTTTGGTAATTAATTTGTCAAGTTTTAAGTGCATATTTAAAAACTTCCATAACAATTCAACTCCCCAACGTAATCGATAAATATCTCTAATTTCATTATCATGAACAGCTGCATCTCCCGACTCTGGTAAATTAGTAACTAAGCGAAATTCCGTTTTAGTTTCTAAATCACAAAAATTAATGACTCTATAGGCTTGAGTATCCTCAGATGCACCTACTTTGACTAATCCACTTGCATCCTCAAATTCTAGTTTCCAATTGTTTTTAATCCGCAAAACAAAGTTTTTGTTTTCTTGTACTAATTCTTGGATAAATTTTAATCCTGCAAAGCCTCTATCCATTACTCCAACAGCATTATTTGGTAGACTAGACATCATTTTAGAACCAAATTTATAATCATGGTCATGTCCAAAGTTTATGAAGTTATCTGATGGACTTCCAGTAGCTAGATTTAGAGAACTGAAAAGTTTTACTTGATGGTGTCCTAGTACCCATAACAATTTACTGGTGAGAGTAATAATTGATGAATCTATTGGACAAATTGCATATTTATCGTGTAACTTTTTTTGAACTTTCTTCTGTACTAATTCATTTAATTTTTGGTAAATTTCTTGAAAAGGTTTTTGGCTTCGATGTAAATTTGCTTTGGAGAAAGTAGAAATATCTACCTCAAACCCTGTGTTGTTTAATCTCTTAAATAAATCTCGCATACTTGTTAAGCTGTTATCCATAGCATAAGATAGCCAGCACTCAAAGAATAGACGACTGTTCAATACTGGATAATCGTTTTTTGGCAGTCCTCTCAAGATATCTTTGACAATCTTGGGTTGGTTTTTATTAAAGTCAAACTCACAAATATACTAAATTCAATATCATCATCAATAATCGCAGCTTCTCCAAAGCTTCCAACTCTGGTGTATAAAATATCTCACTTTCTAGGCTTATTATTTTTTGTTAATTTTGTGTATGTTTCTTCAGAAATATATTTATAGTTATCCCAAATAACTTGCCCATTTTTTACGTTCCTGGCAGATAGAAAAGGAATACCATTATCAACATAGTCTGGTCTTTTAGCTACTCCACAGGTTATTAGATCAGTGACTTCCAGCAGCTTTTTGATTTTCCATCCCACTGGTAACTGTTTACTATCAATTGTCAACTGCATACCATCCCCTAATTGTGAGCATCTTTCTAATTCTCTGCTGATTGAGCATCATTTGCTGGTTGAGCGGAGTCGAAACCAGCATTTTCATAGTGTGAATAATTCTGACACTCCGCCAAAATATGAAGGCACTCCCAATCACTATTCATTAAAGCAATCTTCTTAGCACGACTCCAACCCTGAACCTGTTTTTCCCGATAAAAAGCATCCGCTACATGATCATAATGCTCCGCATAAACTAACTTTACAGGTAATACCAAATTTTCTGAGTAGCCATTCCCTGAGTTAAAGGTTTTCCCTGAGAAAATAAAGGCGTTCCCGTTCCCTTCGACTTCGCTCAGGGAACGGAATCGAAGGGCTGTCCTTTCTCAAAAAACAGCACCACCGTTTTTACCCCAGCCCCGATAAAAGTCCCACTCGGACAATCCAAAATCGTGTGCAGATTGCAACTACTTAAAAGCTCTTGACGCAACGCCCGCGAAGCATTGTCCGAATTTGACAGGAACGTATTTTTAATTACCACCGCCGCCCTACCGCCCATCTTCAGCATTTTGATGAAATGCTGCAAAAACAGAAACGCTGTTTCCCCAGTCTTAATCGGGAAATTCTGCTGTACTTCCTTGCGTTCCTTCCCCCCAAATGGCGGATTAGCCAAGATCACATCAAAACGATTCTTGTCCTGAATATCACTGAGATTTTCCGTCAGCGTGTTGGTGTGGATAATATTCGGCGCATCAATGCCATGCAAAATCATATTCATGATCGCAATCACATAAGCCAAACTTTTCTTTTCTTTACCCGTAAACGTATCAGTCTGAAGTTTCTCAAGCTGTTTCGTCGTCAGATTACCCTGACGCAAATAGTCGTAACTCTCGCACAAGAACCCCAAGCGCCATCATAAATGCGATCGCCAATCTGTGGCTTGACCACCTGAATCATCGCCCGAATCAACGGACGCGGCGTGTAATATTCCCCACCGTTGCGCCCCGCATTGCCCATATTCTTGATTTTGGCTTCATAGAGATGGGATAAGCTCATGTTTCTCTTGCTGCGATCTAAACCTTAGCTCATCGATATATTCCAGTGCATCCCGCAAGCTGTAGCCACTTTGGAACCTGTTCTTAATCTCGCTAAAAATTTCCCCAATCTTGTATTCGATTGTGCCTGGACTAGTAGCCCTCTGCTTGAAACCTTGTAAATAAGGAAATAGCTTACGGTTGACGTAATCAATCAAATCATCACCAATCAGGACATTATCATGATCCAACGTCCCATCCGCCTTTTTCACACCCGCCCAAGCCGACCACCGATGCGCTTCATCAATAATAAATTCATAGGGCTTGCCGACCAGTTCCGCCTGTAGCGCCCTTTCCTGCTCCAAATCATCCAAATACTTCAGAAACAGCAACCAAGACGTTTGCTTGGTATAGTATAGTCCAACTCCGTAGTACAACCCGCCTCCTTCCAGAGAACGTCATCAATATTTCTAAAAGTTTGTTCGAACATTTAGCTATGCTGTGGGATTTTTACTATTACTGGCTTGGTTCACATCTTGCACCTACGGGGTGAAATCAGCGTGCGATTCGTTGAGTGCTAAATCACGGTTAAAAAACCGTACATAGTTACTCCAATCCAAGATTCCCAAGTCTAGATTGAGCTTCTCGATTGATATTGATATAGTTACAGATATATTTTTCAATAGGAGGTTGAAAGGCGCACTTCTTTCGGGATTATTCTGAACTTTTTCAGTATATTTATGAAGTGTAGTGGAATCAACTCCACGTCATCAAAGTCGCGACATTAATTTGCGGAAACTAAGCATAATTAAATTGACTCTAAAAAACCGCCGACGCGACATTAATTTGCGAATAGCGATATTTGATATGCGAATGTACATAAAAATCGGGATGACTGGATTCGAACCAGCGGCCCCTTCGTCCCGAACGAAGTGCGCTACCAAGCTGCGCTACATCCCGCCATCAATAAAATGGCAATATATACCTAAAATATCATAATCAGTACTAAATGACAAAACTACATTTATATAGATTGCTTCTCCAAGGGCTTTGCTTGCTACGATTAGATATGTATAACTTTAGTAATGAAAGCGGATTGTGACTGTAAAACCAGACTGGTTGCGGGTGAAAGCGCCTCAGCAGGAGCGCGTTGGTAACGTTAAAGAAATTTTGCGGGATTTAGCCCTCAATACGGTTTGCGAGGAAGCGTCCTGTCCGAATATTGGTGAGTGCTTCAACGCTGGTACTGCCACTTTTTTAATTATGGGGCCAGCTTGTACACGCGCTTGTCCCTACTGCGATATTGATTTTGAGAAAAAACCCAAACCACTAGACCCTACGGAACCGGGACGACTAGCAGAAGCCATTCGCCGGATGAAACTCAATCATGTGGTTATCACTTCTGTAAACCGAGATGATTTGCCGGATGGTGGTGCATCTCAGTTTGTGCAGTGTATTGAAGCGATTCGTACCATCTCACCCCATACTACAATTGAAGTGCTAATTCCTGATTTGTGCGGCAACTGGGATGCTCTAGAGGTGATTCTACAAGCTGCACCAGAGGTACTTAACCACAACACGGAAACGGTTCCACGGCTGTATCGGCGGGTGCGTCCCCAAGGCAACTATGATCGCACACTAGAATTGCTTAATAGAGCACGTCAAATTGCTCCTTGGACATACACTAAATCCGGTATCATGGTCGGACTCGGTGAAACTGATGCAGAAATCCGCCAAGTCATGCAAGACTTGCGAGCAGTTGATTGCGATATTTTAACAATTGGCCAATACCTCCAGCCCAGCCAAAAACACTTGAAAGTAGATGAATTTATCCGCCCAGAACAATTTACTGGTTGGAAGACATTCGGAGAAGAACTAGGATTTTTACAAGTTGTTTCATCTCCCTTGACAAGAAGCTCATATCATGCAGAAGAAGTCAGGGAATTAATGCAACGTTATCCTCGTAAATCATTGGTTTAGTCCTAAGTTCTGAGTGGTATTGATAGCGGTGCAAGAAACTACCATAGCGATTCTGGGTGCGGGTGCTTGGGGTATGGCTCTGGCAAATCTAGCAGAGGCAAATGGCCATAGGGTGCGCGTGTGGTCACGTCAGGGATCACAAACCCTAGAAGCTGTGCTAGAAAATGCCCAAATAGTCTTGTCCGCCATCTCAATGAAAGGTGTGAGTGATGTTACCTCCCAAGTACATTCTTTCCACCTTTCTCCTGAGACGATTTTTGTCACGGCGACCAAAGGCTTAGATCCAGAAACCAGATGCACGCCGTCGCAAATTTGGCAAACAGCTTTCCCTGATCATGCAGTGGTTGTTCTATCAGGGCCCAATTTATCTAAAGAAATAGAACTGGGATTGCCAGCTGCAACAGTCGTAGCTAGTAACGTCCCCACTGCGGCCCAAGTTGTGCAGCTGGTATTTTCTTCTAATCTGTTTCGGGTATATACTAATCCCGATCCTTTGGGTGTAGAACTAGGGGGAACACTGAAAAATGTAATTGCGATCGCATCTGGTGTATGTGATGGCTTGCAACTAGGAACAAATGCCAAAGCTGCTTTAGTTACCCGTGGACTGACAGAAATGGTTCGCATTGGTAACCTGTGGGGTGCAAAGATGGAAACATTTTACGGTTTGTCAGGTTTAGGGGATTTGCTAGCAACCTGCAACAGCCCTCTAAGTCGCAATTATCAAGTTGGCTATCAACTGGCTGGTGGCAAGTCACTTACAGAAATTCTTGCAAATTTACAAGGAACTGCTGAAGGGGTTAACACTTGCCGAGTTTTGGTGCAAATAGCCCAGCAGCAAAATATTGCTATGCCAATTACCGAGCAAGTTTATCGGTTACTTCAAAGTGAAGTCTCGCCCCGACAAGCACTTGATGAACTGATGCTGCGAAATATCAAACCAGAGTACAACTATTAAAATAATTCGTAATTCGTAATTCGTGAGGCAGTCCGGTTTTGGTGGTTCCCCCAAAGAGGAACTGCCGCCCTACAACTCTTCGGGCAACAAAAAGGCAGGCGTGCCGGAGGGTAATTCGTAATTAAGTTTTGCAACAGGGATTTAGACCCCGCTACAAAACTTGCCGCTTGTTAGTTGCGGGGAACTTAAACCCCCAGAATTGGTTAACTAATATTTGTAAGCTCAAATCAATTACCATCTGACAACAAGTCAAAAGCTCAGTACAAAAAAAGGATTTTTGACTTTTGCCTTACGTAGGATAGCAGTACTAGTGAGAATAATTAATCGCCAACTAGCTGGCAGCAGTATTTTTAGCGTTACTACTAATATGTTTCCGATAATCTATTAGCTATACTTATTTCCGAATATTCTCTAGGGAAAAATTGTAAATCGTCAGGAAATGACTTTTATAGCCATGTAAATATGACTATGCCAATTATTAGCATGATTTTTACTGAAATATGTTTATACATAGTTACAAAAATAACACTCAAGATCAGTCAAATTTGAACTATTAACTAGGTAGTTTGAAATTTAAAACCTAGCTGTAGATTTGAATAGCTATTGGTTCAATCAAAAGCTTAGTAGCTGATTAAGTTCAGTATTGCTGTATCTAATAAAACCATTGCAAGTATTTTCAAAAAAAACTGTAATGGAATGCTTAACCGTGTTAGTTCATCTTGAATCACGGGAACAATAGCAACAGTTAAATAGCTGAACATAATCTTAGCTGACCGTAATCTATTGTTACCTGGAGCCATTGAGACGATCCTTATGCCAGCAACATCTTTTTACGCAGATGCCGCCTACAATACCCGAAAGTCCCGCCAGGTCTTAGACTCGGATCTCACGGTTGATGACAGTGAGTCGCCGGGAGATGATCTGCAGGAGCTGGAGATGGCTTCTGTTGACCCTGTTAACTTTGCTGCTAACACTAACCGTCGCAGTACAGACCTGGTACGTCTATATCTTCAGGAAATTGGTCGGGTTCGATTGTTAGGGCGGGATGAAGAGGTTTCAGAAGCCCAAAAAGTCCAGCGCTACTTGCGGATGCGGATAGTACTTGCCAACGCTGCAAAGCAAGGGGATGAAGTGATTTCACCCTATCTTCGGTTAGTTGAAGTTCAGGAGCGTCTAGCCTCTGAATTGGGACATCGCCCCTCATTAGAAAGGTGGGCAGCCACTGCTGGCGTAATGGTATCAGACCTCAGACCGACTTTAGCAGATGGCAAACGTCGCTGGGCTGAAATTGCCAAGTTGACGGTAGAGGAACTGGAGCAAGTTCAATCCCAAGGACTCCAGGCAAAAGAACACATGATCAAGGCTAATCTTCGCCTAGTTGTGTCTGTTGCTAAGAAGTATCAAAATCGCGGCTTGGAATTGTTGGATTTAGTCCAAGAAGGCACTCTAGGTTTAGAGCGAGCTGTGGAGAAATTTGACCCAACCAAAGGTTATCGTTTTAGTACCTACGCTTACTGGTGGATTCGTCAGGGAATTACACGGGCGATCGCTACTTCTAGTCGCACGATCCGCCTACCTGTTCATATCACAGAAAAGCTGAACAAAATCAAAAAAGCTCAGCGCAAAATTGCTCAAGAAAAAGGTCGCACTCCCACCTTAGAAGACCTAGCAATTGAGTTAGAAATGACACCTACCCAAGTACGGGAAGTTTTGTTACGGGTGCCTCGCTCCGTTTCTCTAGAAACCAAGGTAGGAAAGGATAAGGACACTGAGTTAGGTGAATTACTCGAAACCGACAGTGTAACCCCAGAGGAGATGTTAATGCGAGAATCTTTACAAAGAGACTTGCATCATCTTTTATCAGATTTAACTAGTCGGGAGCGCGATGTAATTCTTATGCGGTTTGGTTTAGCAGATGGTCATCCTTACTCATTAGCCGAAATCGGACGTGCTCTCGACTTATCGCGGGAACGGGTACGGCAAATTGAGTCCAAAGCTTTGCAAAAGCTGCGCCAACCCAAGCGTCGTAACCTGATCCGCGACTACTTGGAGTCCTTAACTTAATCAATGGTCATTTGTCATTTGTCATTTGTCATTAGAAACTGCAAATGACAAATGACTAAGGACAATTAACTGATTTAATACCTAGAGCTATAGCCTCCTAGGAGGCTATAGCAAATTATTTGCATTTAAGTGAACTCCATTGTCTCCAGCTTTATTCTCAGGATAGCTTTAGGATGGGGATCACCTATTACCTAATTTTTCATCAAGATTTTATTAATTGTACATAAGTATTTAGTAAAGCTTCTCAATAAGCAATGATTGTTGCAAATTGCTCAAAATATTTGTTATATTCTCAACTAACAAGCTTTGTTGAGAAAAATTAGTATGACTGTCTACACAACTACTTCACTCAAGGCAGAACTAAACGAGAGAGGCTGGCGTTTAACCCCCCAGCGCGAAACAATCTTACACATTTTTCAAGAACTTCCGCAAGGTGAACATCTTAGTGCTGAGGATCTTTACCATCGGCTAGAAACTGATGGTGAAGGGATCAGTCTCTCAACTATCTATCGGACTTTAAAACTGATGGCAAGGATGGGGCTTTTGCGGGAACTAGAACTGGGAGAGGGACATAAGCATTATGAACTCAACCAGCCCTACCCGCATCACCACCATCACCTGATCTGTGTTAGGTGTAACTCAACTATCGAGTTCAAAAACGACTCTATTTTAAAAATTGGTGCTAAAACTGCACAAAAAGAAGGTTTTCATTTGCTTGACTGTCAAATGACAATCCATGCGGTTTGTCCCAAATGCCAACGGGCACTGATGCCGCTTTAGCCCCTGAGTAGAATAACAAGGCGAAACTACTCGATTAATCAATAATTTGTAATTCGCTCTAATCAGAGGCAAGCAACCAGTTGGGGACTCATGCTAACAATACGTAAGCGGATGCTAAAAGCGTCCGCTCTTCAAATCATTGAGACTAATACCGTAGAATTCTTGTGCTTGTTTAATTGCTTTCTTGGTGTCAGATGCCATCACGCCGTTCAGCTCGCCTTTATAAAAACCTCGCTCCCGTAGTCGTGTTTGGATTTCCAAAACATTAAACTCGCTCTTGGGAGCAGTGTTCACGAGGTTATATAACTTAGATCGGGTAGTGGGGCCAGCAACACCACTTGCTGCTAAGTAATGACTTGTCTGAAATCGACGTACAGCATCTGCGGTATAGGGGCCATAGTAGCCATTTGGCTCTCCCTCTAAATATCCAGCCTGGATTAAATGTTGCTGAAGAACTCTAACTGGCTCACCGCGATCGCCAATGCGGAGTTTATTTCGATTAACTACCTGTTTGGGAGAATCTTCTCCATCACCAATACTTTTTGACGGTAATTTACTTAGTGTTGCTGGACCAACAATACCGTCAGCATCTAATTTGTAAGAATTTTGGAACCGCTTGACAGCTTCTTCGGTAATTGGACCAAATACCCCTGTAGCGTTCCCATAGTAGAAGCCTGCGACTCGTAACCGTTCTTGCAAAACCCTGACGTCTTCACCTTCATCACCTTTATTAAGGAAGTTGGAACTGCGGCGCTGCTTAGTTGCTGAACTAACAGTACTAGTCTTTTTGACTTGTGTATTCGCAGTACCGGGTTTTTTAGCTTGTGTACTTGCAGGACTGGATTTTTTGGCTTGTGTACCTACAGCCGTTGTCCGCCAGCTTTCTAACTTTTGCAAGGTTGTTGCTCCAACAATGCCATCCACTGGTAAACCAGCGGCTTTTTGGAACCGCCGCACAGCATCTTCTGTGGAGAAGTCATATATTTGGGTAACGGGAGCGGGATAAAAGCCTGCTCTTTTCAATTGTTGTTGTATATTCCTGACAGAAGGGCCTTGATCGCCTCTTTCCAATGCCATAACGCTGCTGACAGCGCCGAGAATGGACAAAGCCAGAGCAAGGGGAAGCATATACTTCCAAGCTTTGCTAGAAAGCCGTGTCCAGTCTGGTGCAGCTGCTTTGTTTAACAAAGAGCTAAGGGAGACTAATTCATTGGGTTCGTTGTCTTCGTAGGCGAAAGCTAAGTGCAAATACGCAAGGTTTTCCATATTTATTTCCTACATCACTTGTGTTTCTTCGATAGTTGCTTCAGCTTGATGTACTAGGTTTCGCAAATTTTCTAATGTCCGTATATTTACATCCTGCCATAAACCGCGCTTATGTGCCTCTAATAATCTTTCAGCCATATCACGCAAAGCATACGGGTTCTTTTGGTGAATGAATTCTGAGACAACCGGATCAAGCAAATACGCTTGTACTATTCCTTCATACATGTGATTTTCCACACATTTAGCTGTAGCATCGTAGGCGAATAAGTAATCTACCGTTGCCGCCATTTCAAATGCACCTTTGTAACCGTGGCGCATCACTCCTGCAATCCACTTGGGATTAACTACGCGAGAACGATACACGCGTGCAATTTCTTCTTTTAATTGGCGAACGCGTGGTTGGGCAGGAATGGAATTATCACCAAAATAGGTTTGGGGATTTTTTCCTTGTAGAGAACGCACCGCTGCGGTTAATCCACCCTGAAATTGGTAATAATCGTCAGAATCGAGCAAGTCGTGTTCGCGGTTGTCTTGATTGTGCAGCACAACTTGCATTTGCGCCAAGCGCTGTTCAAATGCTTCTGGTGCAGCGATTGGGGATTGGGGATTGGGGACTGGGGATTGGGAAGAAATTTTTCCCCTCTGCTCCCCTGCCCCTCTGCTCCCCTGCTCCTCTGCTCCGCTTCCCGAAGAGTAGGCGTAACAACTCCAGTTGATGTAGGCACGAGCTAAATCTTGGTCATCTGTCCAGTTTTGCGATTCAATTAAACCTTGGAGTCCAGCACCGTAAGCACCTGGAGCAGAGCCAAAAATGCGATAGCGCGATCGCTCCACTGCTGCTTCTAAAGTTAAACCTTGTGTAGTCCACAACTCAGTTTCTTGGCGAACTGCAACCGCTAGGGGGTTTTGTTCTGGTGGTTCATCTAAGGACGCCACTGCTGTCACTGCTTGAGCGAATAAATCAATTAAATTGGGAAAAGCATCCCGGAAGAACCCAGAAATTCGCAAGGTTACATCTACACGGGGCCGCCCCACGATCGCAAGTGGCAAAATTTCAAAATCCACTACCCGCCGGCCTGCTCCATCCCACACAGGTTGCACGCCGAGTAAAGCCAACGCCTCAGCAATGTCATCACCTCCCGTCCGCATGGTAGCAGTTCCCCACAATGATAATCCTAGTGTTTTTGGATACTCACCATGTTCTTGAGTGTAACATTCAATCAGGGTTTCAGCTGCCTTTCTACCTACATCCCAAGCAGTTTCTGTAGGAATGGCACGAATATCAACAGAATAAAAGTTTCTCCCAGTTGGCAGGACTTCCGGGCGTCCGCGTGTGGGTGCGCCAGCAGGAGCACTCTGGACGTATCCGCCATCAAGTCCGTGTAATAAGTTGGTTGTTTCTTGGTAGGTTTTTTGGACAGCAGGGAGGAGGCGATCGCGTATCCAGGTAGAGACGCGATTCATCGCGTCTGTGCTGAGTGGGGAGACGCGATGAATCGCGTCTGTACAAGTGTTTTGATTTATTAGTTGTTCTACTAACTCGGCTGCGTGTTCTTCTAGCACTTCGACGACATCACCGATGGTGCGGCATTCTTTGCCATTGACTACTGACCACTCACCACTAGGCGTTGACAAATCTGCTGTAAGTGGGTCAAAATCTAAACCCCAATCTTCAGCTATGGCGCGGGTTAGACCTGAAGAATAGCGATTGGGTGTACGGGCGATCGCCACTATTAAATCACGCAGTTGGCGTCCTTGAGGACATTGCCCAAAAATGTGCAAGCCATCACGGATTTGGGCTTCTTTCAATTCACAAAGATAGCCATCTATAGATTTCAAAATTAAAGATTCTAAATTTCCAATTTCGGATTCATTTTGAATTCCTAAATCCCGGTAAAGATTTTCTGTGATTACCAGTTGGCGGATGCGATCGCAAATAGCTGGCAAACGCGAAGGATCTAAACTTTCAGCCTCATAATATTCATCAATTAAATTTTCTAACTGTTGCAAAGAACCATAGAGTTCTGCACGAGTCATGGGTGGCGTCAGGTGATCTATAATCACTGCCTGAGCGCGACGTTTTGCTTGTGAACCCTCACCTGGGTCATTCACAATAAACGGGTATAAGTGGGGAAGTGCTCCAAAAGCTACTTCTGGATAACAATTACTAGATAAAGCTACACTTTTACCGGGTAGCCATTCTAGATTTCCATGTTTCCCTACATGAACCACAGCATCAGCCCCAAAACATTCTCTGACCCAATAATAAAAAGCTAAATAATCATGAGTTGGTTGTAAATCCGGCGCATGATAATTCAAGCTAGGGTCATTATCATAGCCCCTTGCTGGCTGAATTCCCACGAAAACGTTACCGAGTTGAATTCCGGGAACGGGAAAAGAGGAGGGGGAGAGGGGGGGAAAGGGAGAGGGGGGAATGAACAATTCCAAATTATTCCTACTTTGCCACTCCTCCACTCCCCCACTTTCCCCCACTTCTACCAGTCCCCAACGCTGACTAATACCCTGCTGCACTGCTGGCGGTAAAGACGCAAAATACTCTTGATACTCTGTTAAAGAAACACTTTGCTGTACCGGACGCCATTCTCGACCTTCCGGATCATTTGTTACGCCATCTGTCAGACGTTGAATCAACTCATCTCCTTGAGTAGGGAAATTTTTCACCTGATATCCAGCCGAGTGCAAAGCCTGAAGGATTTCCACACAACTAGCTGGAGTGTCTAGACCGACACCATTAGCTAAACGTCCATTGCGGTTGGGGTAATTTGCCAAAATTAGGGCAATTCTCCGCTCTTGAGGTGGTTTGGAACGTAGACGCACCCAATTGGCTGCTAGATTAGCAACAAAATCGATGCGATCGCTCACTGGTTCATAAATTACCACATCTGTCTCTAGGTTGGGATTACGAGTGTGCACTGCTTTAAAAGACACAGCACGGCTAATAATTCGCCCATCTACTTCTGGTAGCGCTACATTCATCGCTATATCGCGGGGAGACAGCCCTTGAAACTGCAACTCCCACTGCTCAACTGAGCCACCGCTAAGGATAACCTGTAACACCGGCACATCTAATTTTTCCCACAGGTCGATTTGGGGCGTGTCTGTTTCCAATCGTGCTAGAGAAAAACTGGTGGTATTCAGCAGCACTGCGATTTGCTCAGAATCTTTGGGCTGGAAAAATTCGGTCAACTCTGCTTGGACATCAGTGTCACGCAATGAAGAAACAAACACTGGTAATGGTTGTAAATTTCTTTCGGATAAGGCTGCACACAAAGCATCAATTACCTTGGTGTTTCCCGCTAAATAATGGGCGCGGTAGAAGAGGATGCCGACTTTGGGGATTGGGGATCGGGGATTGGGGATTGGGGATTGGAGATTAGGGATTGGGGATTGGGGATTGGGGATTGGGGATTGAAAGCTTTGAGGTTCTGAGGTGGATGAATCCAGTTTTAATTCTCCTCTGCTCCCCTGCTCCCCTGCTCCCCTGCTCCCTTGCTCCCCAGTCCCCAGTCCCCAGCCATACAATCCCACACGAGGAATCGGTTGAGGTGGTAGGGGATTAAATGAAGTTAACAAGCAAGTATTGGCGATAAATTGGAGCGCGTTAACAAAATTTTCTACACCACCTTGGCTAAAGTACTGCCATATCTGGTTAACAACACCTAAAGGCAGTGTAGATTGAGAGATTAAGTCGGGATCAAGAGCATCGTCCCCTGGCATGACAATGAGGGTTGTACCATTACGTTGCACAATTTCCTGCACTACTTCTAAACCATAAGCCCAATAAGAACGTCCTCCTAATAGGCGCAAAACAATTACTTGGGCAAGCTCCAAAACTTGCTCTCCATAAGTATCTATAGTTATTTGTTGCTGCAACTGCAACAGGTTGGCGACTCTTAATGTCGGAAATGTTGCTGGTAATTTTGGAAACGCAGCTGCCAGAGTTTGAATATCGGTATCAGCAGCGGTAATCAACACGAAGTCCGCTGGAGTTTGTTCTAGAAAAATTAAACCTTCTGACTGATCCCATCCGCCCGATGTGGCATTTATACGATGCATAATCCTGTGTTCCCGTCTTAAATTGTTGGTTAGTACATAATCAAAACGCCACATGCTACCCAGCAAAAAGCCGCTCTCTGAAGTTTTCCACGCCAGTTGCATTCCCCTCTACAGGCTACCTTAGACCTCTTGCATAAATATTTTTTGTCTCACGCAAAGGCGCAAAGACGCAAAGAAGAACGCAAAAAGAACGACTTTTGCAAGAAGTCTCTTGTACACACAAGTCTTTTAGAGTTGCTGCGTAACTTAGGGTGAGTTAATTTTTGCAGGTCGATGTATTAGCATAACAAGCCGACGTATTGGCATAACAGACCGACGTATTGGCATAACAAGCCGACGTATTAGCATAACAAGCCGACGTATTGGCATAACAAGCCGACGTATTGGCATAACAGACCGACGTATTGGCATAACAGACCGACGTATTGGCATAACAGACCGACGTATTGGCATAACAAGCCGACGTATTGGCAACTTTAGAAAACTTGTGTGTACACCGTAGCTTCTACGGGAGGGAGCCAGTCGCGTGCAAACAGAAATTGGAGGACGCTTTTAAACTTCTCCCAAGGGCGATCGCAGGGTTCCCCCTTGAGCAGACTGGCGTTGCTGAGTTATAAGTCAAAAGTCTAGAGTCCAATGTCCAGAGTTTTTCGATCTTTGAATAATGACTAATTCAATTCAAAGCTTTAGCAAGGGATTAATTGTATCCTGTCAAGCACCTGTTGATTCACCATTGCATGAACCGATAGTAATCGCAGCAATGGCAAAAGCTGCCGTCAATAATGGTGCAGCGGGTGTGCGGATTGACACGCCAAATCACATCAATGCCGTGCGCCAAAGGGTTAAAGTGCCAATTATTGGTCTGTGGAAGCAAGTAATAGCTAGATCTGATGTATACATTACGCCACAGTTTCACCATGCTGCTGCTGTTGCAAAAGCAGGAGCGGATATTATTGCCATAGATGCAACATGCAGAAAGCGTCCTGGTGGTGAAAAGATGGCGGATATTATTGCCCGAATTCATCAGGAGTTGGGTAAATCAGTGATGGCAGATGTGGATACAATTGAGGCGGCTGCTTTTGCCGCAGATGCTGGTGCCGATATTGTCGGGACAACTCTTTATGGCTACACTGTCGAAAGCAATTACCTCTCTCCTCCTGGCTGGGAACTTCTCACGCAGATAGTGCAACAGTTAGATATACCTGCGATTTGTGAAGGGGGCATTTCTTCACCCGAAATGGCTCGGAAAGCATTAGATTTAGGTGCTTATGCTGTTGTGGTTGGCACAGCGATCACGGGAATTGATTTGCAAGTTAAAGCTTATAAATCTGTGCTTAGTATTGATGCCTGAGTGTCAAAGACTTAATATTGGTGCTTCTGTTTGCAAGTAAGCACTTGTGAACGGTGGCGCAACAACTTTGCTTAGTCTTTGCATTGCCGTACGATCTAAACGCAACCTCCTGTATTGGCAATGCATCAACCTAGCGGTTCCCATTCAGATGCGGTACAACATGACATCGCCAGGTGTAGGGGCACGGCAGTGCCCATTGGTATCAACTTAACGTAAAAACCTTGTAATGACGTTATATCAAACTTACTTAATTACCAATCAATCCCGAATCACCCCACCCCGGCTTTGCTGACGCAAAACCTCCCCTCCCCTTGCTAAGGGGAGGGGATTGAGGGGTGGGGTAGAACGCCTGTGGGACAACGATTTGAGCTTAAGTTGATACCAATGGGCACTGCCGTGCCCCTACAGGTATACTCATGTAAACGAGAACTGCTATAAGAAGAAGGTTGTCTGGATAGGACGGGGTACGAGGTAAGGTGTTTTGTATTTAATGCAAATGAAAATGGCTATAGATTCTACGGAAATATGGCTAACTCAGTTTCTGGATCAAAAAAGTGAATTTTATCTGGAGTTAGTGATAACCATATTTGCTCACCAACACTAACCAGTCGCTCTGGTGGGACTCGCACTTGCAGATAATTAACTGTATTGGCAGATTCAACTTCTGTTTGGGCAAGTTTGACGCCAAGAAAAGTATCGTTGCCAAGGTTCTCCACCATGTCTACTTGCACGGGTAGATTTTTGGTAGCAGGCGCACTTAAGCTGAGGTGTTCTGGGCGAATTCCTAAAATTAAGGTTTGCCCATCGTATTTTTGCAGAGCTTTTCCCCAGACTTCTGGGAGTGTAAACCGAAACTGGGAATGAGTAATTAACAGGGGAGCATGAAACTCCACGGGAATAAAATTCATCGGCGGTGAGCCAATAAATTCTGCTACAAAACGGTTGGCAGGGTAGTTGTAAAGTTCTAATGGGGCAGCAACTTGTTGAATCTTCCCCTCAGACATAATGGCGATGCGATCGCCCATTGTCATTGCTTCTGTTTGATCGTGGGTGACGTAAATCGTTGTTGTCTCTAAATGACGTTGTAATTTCACAATTTGGGCGCGGGTTTCTGCACGCAGTTTGGCATCTAAGTTAGAAAGTGGTTCATCCATTAAAAACACTTGGGGATTACGCGCGATCGCTCGTCCTAGTGCAACTCGTTGCCTTTGCCCTCCAGACAGTTGTTTAGGTAAGCGATTTAACAAAGTTTGAATTTGCAACAGTTGGGCGACACTACGCACTTGCTCATTCACCACTCGTTCTTTATCAGAAACATAGCGGAGTCCCTTAGGCAGCTTTCTTGTCACGCCCACAAGTAAATTTTCTGCCCATTTGGCAATTCCTTCCTCCCCTGCTTCCCCTGCTCTCCCAAAACGGCGGCGCAATCCAAAAGCAATGTTGTCATACACCGTCATGTGCGGATAGAGGGCGTAGTTTTGAAACACCATTGCGATGTCTCGTTCCTTGGGTGGTAACTCATTAATTAAGCGATCGCCTACCCAAATATTGCCACCTGTCATCACTTCCAAGCCAGCGATTAACCGCAAAAGGGTGCTTTTACCACAACCAGAAGGCCCCACGAGCACCATAAACTCCCCATCTGCGATCGTCAGGTTAATCCGCCGCAAAACATTGACGCTTTCTGCACGTTCTCGCGCTGCATCAGTTTCCTCCCCATGTTTGAGTGGGAGTTGGGTTTGTGAGGCAACATTTTCCCCTTTCCGCGAGGGAAAACTTTTATAAACGTTTTCTAAAATAACTTGCGTCACGAGTGTTAGTTAAGAGTCAAGGGTCAACGGTCAAGGGTCAAGAGTCAACGGTCAAGAAATAATTTTGGACTCTGGACTTTTGACCCTTGACTCCGCAAAGCGGACAGTTTAGCGCTTATAATACACGTTCCATGTAAATACGAAAAGTTAAAAAAACAGCTTTGACCATAAAAAGCAAACTACTCTGGATTTAAGGGCTGTCAAGAGGTGTTATTATGACTACCCATATACCCACAAATCCTTCTCAAGACCCAAGCGTTAAACCTGTCCATGACATTGTAGACGTACAAACAACAAATTGTTGCATTGTTGGTGGGGGGCCAGCAGGAGTTGTTCTGTCCTTGCTGTTAGCGCGTCAAGGCATTGCTGTAACGCTCCTAGAAACGCACAAAGACTTTGATCGCGACTTTCGGGGTGACACAATTCACTCATCGGTGATGGAAATTATGGAGGAATTGGGCTTAAGCGATCGCTTGCTACAACTGCCCCATGCCAAGATGAGTCGCATTAGGGTTCAGACTCCTCAAAATACCGTCACATTAGCAGATTTTAGTCACTTGAAAACCCGCTATCCCTACATTACAATGCTTCCCCAAGTGAAATTCCTGGAGTTCATCACTCAAGAAGCGCAAAAATATCCAAATTTTCGCCTGGTGATGGGTGCGAATGTGCAAGAACTAATTACAGAAAATGGTGTGATTCAAGGTGTCCGCTATCGCGGAGGGGGAGGGTGGCACGAAATACGTGCGGTACTCACAGTTGGTGCAGATGGACGCCACTCACGTTTAAGACAACTAGGTGGTTTTGAATCAATTGAAACTTCACCGCCAATGGATGTCCTTTGGTTCCGTCTACCCCGCAAGCCAGAAGACGCTGAGGGGGGGATGGGGCGTATCGGTCAGGGTCATATTGTGGCGATGCTTGACCGTGGTGATGAGTGGCAAATTGCCTATGTTATTCCCAAGGGCGGTTACCAAAAACTGCGATCTGCTGGTTTGGAGGAATTAAAAAAATCTGTTGTCGAAGTTGCACCAGAATTAAGCGATGCCTACGGCGGGCTTAGCCAACGCATCCAAAATTTACAAGATTGGTCACAGGTAGCCTTTCTTTCCGTAGAGTCCAGCCGCGTCAAGCGTTGGTATCTTCCAGGACTGCTACTCATCGGTGACGCTGCTCATGTGATGTCCCCCGTTGGTGGAGTTGGCATTAACTACGCGATTCAAGATGCTGTTGTAGCCGCAAATGTACTCAGCCAACCACTAAAGAACCGACAGGTAGAACTCAGTGACTTAGCAAAGGTACAGCGTCAACGCGAGTTACCCACACGCATCATTCAGGCATTTCAGACCTTTATCCAAAAACAGATATTCGCCCCGATTCTCACCTCAAATCGCAGCTTCCAACCACCTGTTTTGTTGCGCTTGCCCATCTTGCGTGACCTACCAGCGCGGTTGATTGCTTTGGGTGTTTTTCCAGTTCATGTCCAAATTTAACTTGTGTAGAATATTTCTTCTATCTAACAGTGGTACAATCATACTAGTCTGTGCAGGACTCAATGCTCATTCATTTTAGTCAAGCGAAGGTAGAGAGTAGCATCTTAAATGCTGTTCAAAGCGATCGCTTGACTTTTATGCTAAAACTAACTCGAAACTAATACCATTTCCATATGAAGACGCATAGAAGGAACCCCACCGCCTGCGGCACCTCCCCTTGGTAAGGGGAGGTTGGTAGGGGTCAAAATAATGTGCAACCTCACAAAGAATTGGTATAAGAGTTTATTTAGGGAATTGATTTCAGAAATATTAAAAAATGCAAACAATTAAACATATTTAAGTATCGATTGGCGCTACATAGAAAAATCCCCTTTTCACTCAGCACTTTTTCAACTCAGGAGGAACTTTAATGAACAGCTGCGTTTTGATGGCGGAAATTATTCAAGAGCCGCAACTACGCTACACAGCGGATAATCTGGGAGTCACGGAAATGCTGGTGCAGTTTCCGAATTCCCAGCGGACAGAAGACCAGCTAGCCACTCTGAAAGTTGTCGGCTGGGGAAATTTAGCAACAGAAATACAGCAAAATTACCACCAAGGCGATCGCGTTATCCTAGTAGGACGTTTAACTATGAATACTATTGATCGCCCAGAAGGTTTCAAAGAAAAACGTGCTGAATTGACAGTGCAACAAATCCAATCTGTAGGTGGTAGTTTCAGCACTGATCCATTACCCTCAGCAACCACAACTCCATCATTTACAGAAACTGCTTTGCGGCAACCATCCCCAGAGGTATCTTCCCCAGTAGCTGTTCCTAGTTATGAGTCACCACGTCCCACGGCGGCTACTCCAGCTAAAAGTACTGTTGACGTCGTTCCCCAAGTGGCAAAGTCAGAACCCCAACCCACAAATTATGAGCGAACCACTTATCCGCCAGTGAAACAAGAAGAACCAGATCCGGATGATATTCCGTTCTAAAGGAAATTTGCTGCTTAAAAGTTGTAACTAGTTGATAACGGATGTAGCGGATGAGTGCTGTTTAAGTCCTCCAGACAACCTATCCATTACATCCGCTATATTTGTAACCAAAACTGTACCAAAATTAGTCACATCCAGTATATTTATAGGTTATCAGTTGTGATTATGATGATGCACCGTTGCAAGTTAAGGGTGTAACAATCAGAAAAATCACTACAAAAAATGCATATCAAAATAAACTTATCAACACAATATGAGAACCACTGTTAAAATCCAGATAATTTAAGTTAAGATTCATACCCAACTCCTATGAGAGAAACTGTCCTAGAGGTTCGCAATCTACAAGTTGACTTTTCGAGTGATGACAACATCGCCAAAGCCGTAGATGGTATTTCGTTTCAGCTACATCGAGGTGAAACTCTAGGAATAGTAGGAGAATCGGGTAGCGGGAAATCAGTGACAGCCTTAGCTGTGATGGGTTTGTTGCAGAGTCCTGGTAGAGTTACTGGCGGTGAAATCTGGTTTCGTGCTCAGGAGAATGCCAACCCCATCGATTTGGTGAAATTGCCTCCTGAACAAATGCAGCTACACCGGGGTGGCGACATCGCCATGATTTTTCAGGAACCGATGAGTTCGCTCAATCCAGTTTACAACATTGGGTTTCAGCTAACAGAAGCGATTATGCGGCATCAGAATGTCTCAACACATCAAGCAAGACAAATTGCGATCGCAGGTCTGCAAGAGGTAAAATTACTGCCTAGCGATGAGCAGATACAGCAGCAGTATATCGAAACCTGGAATCAAATCAAGGCAAATTCATCTAAGCCAGATGCGCCAAAGTTGGCAAAGTTGGTGAAGGAACACAAAGAAGCAATGCTGGAACGCTACCCTCATGAACTTTCTGGGGGTCAGTTGCAACGGGTAATGATTGCAATGGCGATTTCCTGCAACCCATTAGTATTAATTGCTGATGAACCAACCACAGCCTTGGATGTAACTGTGCAAGCGACAATTCTGGAGTTGATGCGAGAATTGCAGCAAAGCCGCGATATGGCAATGATTTTCATCACTCACGATTTGGGACTAATTTCGGAAATTGCTGAGGAAGTAGCAGTGATGTACAGAGGCAAAGTTGTAGAATACAATACTGCGGAGAAAATTTTTAGCAATCCTCAACATCCATATACTAAAGGTTTGGTAGCTTGCCGTCCCACACTCAATCGCCGTCCCCAAAGGCTACTCACCGTTTCCGACTACATGAGTGCAGAGGAGACAGCAACAGGACAGTTAGTAATTCAAGCGAAAGAACCCTCACAACCTGCGGAATTTTCTAATGAAGAAATTGCTGCAAGATTAGCGAATCTCAACGAACAGCAACCGCTATTACAAATCCGTAACCTGAAAGTTGGTTTTCCGGTGCGCGGGGTATTTGGTGGTACAAAACGCTACACCATAGCAGTTAATGGCGTTTCCTTTGATGTCAAACCAGGAGAAACACTAGGATTGGTGGGAGAATCTGGCTGTGGTAAAACCACCCTTGGCAGAACTTTGCTGCGATTAATCGAACCGATGAGTGGTCAGATCATCTTTGATAAGCAAGATATAACTACCCTCAAAGGAGAACCGTTACAAAAACTGCGGCGGGAAATGCAAATAGTCTTTCAAAATCCCTTTAGTTCGCTTGACCCACGTATGAAGGTTGGCGACGCAGTGATGGAACCATTGTTAATTCACTCCGTTGGTAAGACAAAGCGACAACGACAAGAACGCGTGGCGGAACTTTTAGAACGGGTGGGATTGAGTGCAGATGCAATTAACCGCTATCCGCATCAGTTTTCTGGCGGTCAACGCCAACGGATTTGCATTGCTCGTTCCTTAGCATTAAATCCTAAATTTATTATCTGTGATGAATCAGTTTCAGCGCTAGATGTGTCAGTACAGGCGCAAGTATTGAATCTTTTAAAAGAATTGCAGAAAGATTTTCAACTCACTTATATATTCATTTCCCACGATTTAAGTGTGGTGAAATTTATGAGCGATCGCATTTTAGTGATGAATCAAGGTCAAATTGTCGAACAAGGCACAGCCGAAAGTATCTACCTACAACCCAAAGAAGAATACACGCAAAAATTAATTGCTGCAATTCCTACTGGTAGTCCTGAACGCGTGCGAAACCATCATCAACGGACTTTATAAAAAGCGATGGGATTTTTCTTGATATAACTTGTTTTATAGCGGTTCTCAAATGCGATCGCCTTTTTGCTTCAGTAGAGATGATGCCGATTAAAGACAGTATAAATCTAGTTACGTAACTCCTAAAGCGATCGCATGGTGGTGGATATGATCTTCAATAAAACTAGCAATGAAATAATAACTGTGGTCGTAGCCTTCTTGGTAACGCAAGTTTAGCGGTTGCTTAACATCTGCACAAGTTTGTTCAAACACTTCTGGCATTAATTGTTCAGCTAAAAATTTATCAGTTGTCCCTTGATCAATGAGAATTGGACTATGATATCCCACTTGCTTGACTAATTCACTGGCATCATAGGCACGCCAACTTTCTTGATTACTCCCAAGATAACGACTGAATGCTTTTTTTCCCCAAGGACAACGCATGGGTGCAGTAATAGGTGCAAAGGCTGATACTGATTTGTAGAGATTCGGGTTTTTCATCGCACAAACTAAGGCTCCATGTCCCCCCATCGAATGACCGAAAATCCCTTGTTTGGCAGGTAGTATTGGGAAGTGCGCGGCAATTAAAGCAGGTAATTCTTGGACAATATAACTATACATTTGGTAGTGCGATCGCCACGGTTCTTCTGTCGCATCAACATAAAAGCCTGCACCTGAGCCAAAGTCCCAATCATCATCCTCGCCAGGAATACCTGTGTTCCGAGGGCTAGTATCGGGTACAACCAGCATCAAGCCATACTCAGCCGCATAGCGCTGCGCTCCCGCCTTCGCCATAAAATTTTCTTCAGTGCAACTTAAACCAGAGAGAAAATAGAGAACCGGCACAGGTGCTTGAGTTGCTTGGGGTGGTTGATAGACAGCAAAGCGCATTTCACCGTTACAGGTTGAGGAAAAATGGCGATAAAAGCTGAGTTTACCGCCAAAGCATTTATATTCAGAGATCAGGTTGAGATTAGTCATTTAGCGATCAGTAAAATGTAGTAGCGTGGCTATTTTAATGCTTGAATACAATAGACCTCTTGCATAAATCAAAAATATAAGAACCCCACCCCGCCAAAGCTACGCTTTGTCTCCCCTCCCCTTAGCAAGGGGAGGGGTTGGGGGTGGGGTGTTAGGGACTTTTGCAAGAGGTCTAATGTACGGGCGCATTTGTTGGGGGAAATTTCTAAAGTAGAGGTAGAAGCCAAGTCTTCCCTGTTAGCATCTCATGGGTTTGGCGCAAGCAGGATTTTAGAGGAGAGGAATTAATTATGACTGCTTTAACTTTACAATTACCTCCTAATCTCCAATTTACGGATGAGGACTTTGAACAGATTATTGCTGTTAACAAAGATTTGCGTTTGGAATTAACGGCTCAAGGAGAATTAGTAATCATGTCACCTACTGGGGGAGAAACAGGAAACCGTAATTTTGATTTATTAGGTCAAATATGGTTTTGGAACAGTCAAAAGAATTTGGGAAAAGCTTTTGATTCTTCAACCGGTTTTAAACTTCCCAATGGTGCAACTCGTTCCCCTGATGCTTCTTGGATCAGGATGGGAAGATGGGATGCTCTGGCGCCACAACAAAGAAAGAAATTTCTCCCCTTGTGTCCTGATTTTGCAGTGGAGTTGGTTTCTGAAACTGATGATGTGGAAGATACTCAAGCTAAGATGCGGGAATATTTAGCTAATGGCTTACAACTTGGTTGGTTAATTAATCCCAAAGACCAACAAGTAGAAATTTACCGTCCTAATCAAACACCTGAAGTTTTACAATCTCCCACAAGTTTATCTGGTGAAGATGTTCTCCCTAGTTTTATTTTAAATTTACAGTCGATTTTTGCATAAATGAATCGGCTGCACTTGCGGAAGTAACGATAAAGGTGGGTGTTGTTTCCCCACCCTATTCAAAATCGAATAGCTAAAACGTCACTACGCTACGAATTGATTCGCCTTTGTGCATCAATTCAAAAGCATTATTAATTTGCTCTAGCGGCATTACATGGGTGATCAAATCATCGATATTAATCTTACCTTCCATATACCAATCAACAATTTTTGGCACATCTGTACGCCCCCTAGCACCACCAAATGCCGAACCTTTCCAAACGCGCCCAGTTACTAGTTGAAACGGACGAGTACTGATTTCTTGGCCAGCACCAGCGACACCGATAATTACGCTGACGCCCCAACCCTTATGGCAGCATTCTAATGCCTGACGCATGATCTTGACATTGCCGATACATTCAAAGCTGTAATCAGCACCGCCTTTAGTTAAGTCCACCAGGTAAGCAACTAAATCGCCCTCTACTTCCTGGGGATTCACAAAGTGTGTCATGCCAAACTTTTCTGCCAAAGCGCGTTTGCTGGGATTAATATCCACGCCCACAATCATATTGGCTCCTACCATCCGCGCCGCCTGGATGACATTTAAACCAATACCGCCCAAGCCGAAAACTACTACATTCGCTCCTGGTTCCACCTTGGCTGTATTGATGACTGCACCAATACCTGTAGTCACGCCACAGCCAATGTAGCAAACTTTATCAAACGGGGCATCTTCCCGAATTTTTGCCACAGCGATTTCCGGCAGCACTGTATAGTTGGCAAAAGTAGATGTGCCCATGTAGTGATGAATCATCTGCCCATCGATACTAAAACGACTGGTGCCATCGGGCATAACACCACGTCCTTGAGTTAGGCGAATTGCTTGACAAAGATTAGTTTTCCTGCTTAGACAATATTCGCACTGGCGGCATTCTGGGGTATACAGAGGAATTACGTGATCCCCTGGTTTGACGCTGGTGACACCAGCGCCTACCTCCACCACAACACCAGCACCTTCATGTCCTAAAATTGCCGGAAACAATCCTTCGGGATCAGCACCAGAAAGGGTATAGGCGTCAGTGTGGCAAATCCCAGTGGCTTTAATTTCAACCAACACTTCCCCAGCTTGTGGTTCTGCTAATTGAACGGTTTCGATAGCCAATGGTTTACCCGCGCCGTAAGCTACTGCTGCTTTAACTTCCAACGTCAGCCCTCCTGAAATACAGCTGCTTTAGACATAGCATATAGAAATGGAGGCAGGGGGCGGAGGGGCAGGGGAGATATGTTTTGGATTTGCAATAATGAGCCTTTGAGCTTCGTGAATCCACCTCAGAACTCCATTAATGAGGCTTTGAACCTCGTGAATCCACCTCAGAACTCCATTAATGAGGCTTTGAACTCCATTAATGAGGCTTTGAACTCCATTAATGAGGCTTTGAACTCCATTAATGAGGCTTTGAACTCCATTAATAAAGCTTTGAACTCCATTAATGAGGCTTTGAACTTCATTAATGAGTCTTTGAACTCCATTAATGAGGCTTTGAACTCCATTAATGAGGCTTTGAACTCCATTAATGAGGCTTTGAACTCCATTAATGAGTCTTTTATACTCGCGGACGAGTCTTTGATACTCGCAGACCCTGCCCCTCTGCCTTCTCATTTTGAATAAATTTTCTTAGTACAAGAATCGTCATAAGTATAGTCTTGCTTTGTTAAAATGACATTCTCTAGTTAGATTGATTAAAGGCGGCAACAGCTGTTTTGGCAATGACGTAAACATTTGTGCCAGCAGCAACCCCCAAATAGTTGGTTTACCTCCCGATTAATGCATTATTAATACAACCTATGAACCCTGCCCTAACTCAAATTGGCGCTCAAATGTCCAAGCTCACTGGCGTAAGAGCGATTATGAAGGACATTATCGAAACATTACGAGCTGGTGCGGGGCAACAGTTTATTAATTTGAGTGCTGGAAACCCATTGATTTTGCCAGAGGTAGAGCAGTTGTGGAGAGATTGTACTGCTCAACTCCTGGCTAGTCCAGATTATGGTGAGGTCGTTTGTCGCTACGGTTCAAGTCAAGGCTATGCACCTTTAATTGAAGCGATCGCAAACGACTTTAACAAACGCTATGGTTTAAATTTAAGCGATCGCAATATCCTGATCACTCCCGGTAGTCAAACCCTCTACTTCTATGCTGCTAATGTATTCGGTGGCTACACCACCAACGGCGATTTAAAACAAATCGTTTTGCCCCTGAGTCCCGACTACACAGGTTATGGTGGTATCTGCTTAGTTCCAAAAGCCTTAATCGCCTACAAACCCACTTTAGATATTGATGCAGCTGCCCACCGATTTAAATATCGCCCAGACTTCAGCCAACTGACGATTACAGAAGACACTGGTTGTGTTATCTTCTCTCGCCCCTGTAATCCTACTGGTAATGTCCTCACCGATGACGAGGTGAAAAAGATTGCTGCCCTTGCCGCACCTTACAATATGCCCGTGTTGATTGACTCGGCTTATGCGCCTCCCTTCCCAGCGTTGAACTTTACAGACATGACACCAGTGTTTGATGATAATATTTTGCATTGCATGAGTTTATCAAAAGCGGGATTACCAGGAGAAAGGGTTGGGATTGCAATTGGAGATGAAAAATGGATTGAGGCGCTGGAGTGTTTCCAAGCAAATGCGAGTCTTCATTCTTCACGTTATGGACAAGCGATCGCTGCCCTGGCAATTAATTCTGGTGCATTAGTCGAAATCTCTCAAAATGTTATCCGTCCTTTTTATCAAAATAAGTTTGCAGTTTTGGAAACCAGTTTAGAACAAGCAATGCCCAAGGATTTACCTTGGTTCTTGCATCGCGGCGAAGGGGCGATTTTTGCTTGGTTGTGGTTAGAGGATCTGCCCATCAGTGACTGGGAATTTTACCAGCAACTCAAGCAAGTGGGTGTAATTATTGTACCTGGAAGTAGCTTTTTCCCAGGTTTAGAGGAAGAATGGCAGCACAAGCACCAATGCTTCCGCATCAGCCTCACCGGCAGCGATGAGGAGATTGCTACTGGTATGCAACGTTTAGCAAAGGTGGCAGAGGAAGCGTATCAGCGTACGGCTGTGAGTGCTTGATTTTGAGAGGCTGGGGAAGCTTGGGGAGTAAAGAGTAATTATTAGTAACTGTTACTACTGCAATCACCTTGAATACGCTTATTTATTCGTCCCCCCAGTATTTGCTGCTCAAGAAAGCTCTCCTAGCTTGCCTCAAAAAATAACTAAACTTAGTGCGATTCGCCCCATGCCAAATGATAAATGACAGAAGAAAACGAATCAAACAAAGATAAATTAAAACCACCAAGCGAGCCGATTGATTACGATTGGCGCAATCCATCTAATCCCCGTAATCCAGAAGATGATGTGATAGTAGACGGTTGGCGGCGGCGTGCTGACGGAACCTTTGAAAAAGTTGAATCGGAGGAAGAGTAATGACAAGCTTTCTGTGTGAACAAGTTATAGATTTTGATGCAATTGATGGTTACGAAGCCAAGAATATTGAAACGCTAATTGAGCAGTTGCAAGTTATTGAGAGCAGAAAAGTTGTGGTTCTGCTTAGGAATGCTCATTACTTAACTACCCAAGCATTCGCCATTTTGTACAACTACATTCGTCAACTAAATTCCAGTCACGCAGTTTTTGTCCTGGTGTCTACCGACTCTTCGCGGATATTCCCACCACTTTTGGATTTTGTGCAACACCAAGAGGCAGCATAAACAGTGCATGATCGCACTCCATACCCGAATGTCACGAAGATAAGCTGCTCTTAGGCTGGGAGAGTAAAGAGTAATTATTAGTAACTGTTACTACTGCAATCACCTGGAATACACTTATTTATTTGTCTCCCCAGCATCCCCCGCTCAAGAAAGCTCTCCTAGCTTGCCTCAACAAATAACTAAACTTCGACTCTTGACAAATGACAAATGACAAATCTGATGAATGGTTAGAAATTGGGAAGATTGTTGCACCTCAAGGCTTGTCTGGAGAGGTGCGGGTTTATCCCGAATCCGACTTTCCCGAAAGGTTTGAGGTGCCAGGGAAACGTTGGTTATTGCGTCCTGGTGAGACAGAACTGCAACCAATTGAATTATTGACAGGACGTTACATGAATGGCAAAAACTTGTATGTCCTCAAATTAGCTGGTGTGGAAAATTGTGACCAGGCAGAGGCGTTGCGTGGTTGTAAGTTAATGATACCAGCTAGCGATCGCCCGCAGTTAGGTGAAGATGAATATCACGTCCGCGATTTGATGGGTTTAGAAGTCTTCATGCAAACATCTGGCGAACTCGTAGGCACAGTGGTAGATATCATCGCTGCTGGGAATGATTTGTTAGAAGTGGAATTGCACCCATCATTTGCTCATGACAAAGAGAGAAGTCTGATCGGAGGAAGCCTCCGCTCAGAACTTCGGGGACAAGTGACAAATGACAAAGAACCAATAACAAAGGACAAAGGACAAAAGACAGTTTTGATTCCGTTCGTGAAAGCGATCGCACCTGTGGTAGATTTGCAAGCTGGTCGCATTGAAATTACACCGCCGCCTGGGTTGTTGGAAATAAATGGTTAGATAACACTCACTAAAATACAAAGAGTTTCTTCAACTACCTTAGTGCTAGAATCCAGACAGCGCTAGATGTTGCTTCTTTAAGGTTATGGTTTCTCACCCTCAATCGCTAACCCAACCAGAGGTCATCTACCCCGATAGTGATGGACAGCCAATGGCAAATAATACTGAACAGTTTCGCTGGATTGTGGTTATCCAGCAAAATTTGGATTGGTTGTATGCAAATGACCTAAATGTATTTGTGGCAGGGGATTTGTTTTGGTATCCAATCGAAGGACGCAATACCATTGTTAATGCACCAGATGTCATGGTGGCGTTTGATAGACCAAAGGGTAAACGCGGTTCCTATCAACAGTGGAACGAGGCAGGAATTGCGCCTCAAGTGGTGTTTGAAATTCTTTCTCCCAGCAATTCCCAAGATGAAATGGATAGAAAGCTCTTATTCTATGATCGCTACGGTGTGGAAGAGTATTACATTTACAATCCTGCCAACAACCAATTAAGAGGTTGGCTTAGAGGTGAAGCTGGATTAGATGTAATTTCATCAATGGCAAATTGGGTAAGTCCAAGGTTAAGAATTCGCTTTGATTTGTCTGGAGATGAATTGCAGATTTATCGTCCGGATGAAACGAGGTTTTCCTCTTACGTTGAGATTTGTCAACTTCTGGAACAGGAACGACAACGCGCCCAACAAGCAGAAGCAGCTTTAGAAGCAGAAAAAAGGCGATCGCAGCTTTTAGCAGAACGGTTACAAGCGATGGGCGTCAATCCAGAGGAGTTGATGTAGTCAGATCCCCGACTTCTTGAAGAAGTCGGGGATCTGGCAGCCCCGCCCTCCAAAATTTTCCAAGGGAATACTAGAAAGACTTGTCATGAGTAAGATGATTTACATACGGAAGATGACTAAACTGGCATACGACGAGTTTGTCAAAATTCTGTTGTAATGGAGTGTTGAGATGACTTTAGCCAGTCCTCCACAGACAAAGCTTTTAACAGATGAAGAATTACGTAAGATAAACGCCTACTGGCGTGCAGCTAATTATCTTTCAGTTGGGCAAATATATCTACTCGACAACCCACTGCTAAGAGAACCGCTGAAGCTGGAAGATGTCAAACCCAGACTATTGGGTCACTGGGGAACAACACCAGGGCTGAACTTCATTTATGTTCACCTGAATCGAGTAATCAAAAAATACGACCTGAACACGATCTACATTGCTGGGCCTGGTCATGGAGGCCCTGGACTGGTAGCCAATACCTACCTAGAGGGAACCTACAGCGAGTACTACCCCAATATTTCCCAAGATGCTGAGGGAATCAAGAAACTTTTCAAACAGTTCTCTTTCCCAGGTGGTATTCCTAGCCATGCTGCACCAGAAACTCCTGGTTCAATTCATGAAGGCGGTGAATTAGGTTATGCTCTCGTCCACGCCTACGGTGCTGCTTTCGATAACCCCGACTTGATTGTTGCCGCTGTTGTTGGTGATGGCGAAGCCGAAACAGGCGCTTTAGCTGCTAGTTGGCATTCCAACAAATTTCTCAACCCTGAGCGTGATGGCGCTGTACTGCCCATCCTGCACCTCAATGGTTATAAAATTGCCAACCCAACGTTACTATCACGGTTGAGCCATGAGGAATTAGAGAGTCTATTTGTGGGCTATGGCTACAAACCTTACTTTGTAGAAGGCTTTGATCCCGCAGATGTACACCAGCAGATGGCGGCGACTTTAGACACAGCGATCGCCGAAATTCAAAGCATCCAGAGAGAAGCTCGTGTGCATGGCTTCACCGAACGTCCCCAATGGCCGATGATTGTTCTGAGAACCCCCAAAGGTTGGACAGGCCCAAAAGAAGTAGATGGCAAAAAAACCGAAGATTATTGGCGATCGCACCAAGTTCCTTTTGGCGAGATCGCCAAAAAGCCAGAACACCTGAAACTACTGGAAGAGTGGATGAAGAGTTACAAGCCAGAAGAACTCTTCGATAGTAATGGCAAACTGATTTCTGAACTAGCAGAATTAGCTCCCAAAGGGCATCGACGCATGGGTGACAATCCTCATGCCAACGGTGGTATCTTACTGCGCGACCTGAAGATGCCCGATTTTCAAGACTATGCCGTCGATGTTCCCGAACCGGGCAAAGTTGAAGCTGAAAGTACCAAAGTGACGGCGAAATTCTTGCGGGATGTCATGCGACTTAACCAAGAAAGCCGCAACTTCCGGATCTTTGGCCCCGACGAAACCCAATCAAATCGCTTGGATGCTGTGTTTGAAGTCACAGACAGGACTTGGGTTGCCGAAATCCTCCCGGAAGACGAACACCTGTCACCCAATGGTCGGGTCATGGAAATTCTCAGCGAAACTAGCTGTCAAGGATGGTTAGAAGGCTATCTTCTCACAGGACGCCACGGTTTTTTCTCCTGCTATGAGGCATTCATCCACATCATTGACTCCATGTTCAACCAACATGCCAAGTGGCTGAAAACTACCCTTGATATTCCTTGGCGTAGACCAATCGCTTCCCTAAACTACCTGCTCACCTCCCACGTTTGGCGACAAGACCACAACGGTTTCTCTCACCAAGACCCTGGATTTATCGATCATGTGGTCAATAAGAAAGCAGAGATTGTTCGCGTGTATTTGCCCCCCGATGCCAACACTCTGCTATCGGTAACTGACCACTGCTTGAGAAGCCGCCACTATGTCAACGTCATCGTTGCTGGGAAGCAACCAGCATTGCAATATCTCAACATGGATGCTGCTATCAAGCACTGCACCAAAGGCATCGGCATTTGGGAATGGGCAAGCAACGACCAAGATAGTGAACCAGATGTAGTGCTAGCTTGTGCTGGGGATGTTCCTACATTAGAAACCTTGGCAGCAGTGGACATTCTGCGTCAGCACTTTCCTGACTTGAAGGTGCGGGTAGTGAACGTAGTCGATTTGATGACACTACAGCCAAAAAGCGAGCATCCCCACGGTTTGAGCGGCAAAGACTTCGACACGATTTTCACCACCGACAAACCGATCATCTTTGCCTTTCATGGCTATCCCTGGCTGATTCATCGCTTGACCTATCGTCACACCAACCATGAGCAACTGCATGTGCGCGGTTACAAGGAAGAAGGAACCACCACCACCCCCTTTGATATGGTTGTGCTTAACGATCTTGATCGCTTCCACCTGGTCATGGACGTAATTGATCGCGTGCCAAAGTTAGGATATAGAGCAGCTTATGTCAAGCAGCAGATGCAAGATAAACTGATCGAACACAAGCACTACATTGAGAAGTACGGCGAAGATATGCCGGAAATTCGCGATTGGAAGTGGCCATACTGAAGAAGACACAAATATAAGGGGATGCGGAGAGATTTTTAGAAACATTTTCCCCGCATCCCCTAAATTTTTTTGATTATCAGCTTTTATTTAAGAAATCATATCAAGTCCGGATAATTAGTTATGACTCCCATAGCCATTGCACCCCACCCCGCCAAAGCTACGCTTTGTCTCCCCTCCCCTTGCCAAGGGGAGGGGATTAAGGGGTGGGGTTCTTGAGGGTTTAATAGGTTTAATAAGTAATTAAGCGGACATGACATCAGTTATTGTTGCGATCGCCCCACCGTAACCGTTGCTCTGCTCACTCCATCCATTTATCACTCAAGCTAAGTTGCCTGGGTACTTGTCGCAGTAAGGTTTATCGCTATTTTGTAAGTAGCTTGAAGTCTAGCGCCAGCTTATTGCAATAAAATAGCAATTTTTAACTGAGATTTATCTATCACTACAAATTTTATCAATAACTAACATGATTAAAAGCTAACTTATAAAGGCATTTCCCAGCTTTGAGCATCTAAAAGTTTATAAAAATTTATATAAAATAAGTGATAAATAATCTCAATAAGTCTGATAGTATATTGCAAGGCTTATTGAGATAGATACTCATTAAGTCAACTAGATGTCATGGTTATTTCAAAACTCTCTCAGGAAGTAATACCAATTCTTTGTGAGGTTGCACATTATTTTGACCCCTACCAACCTCCCCTTTGTAAGGGGAGGTGCCGCAGGCGGTGGGGTTCTTTCTATGCGTCTTCATATGGAAATGGTATAACGCCATTCCACGAAGATACGTAGGGGCGTAGATTTGTACACCCCTACAGCCGATTCATGTGTTGCAAATATTTTTGTCAATGGGATAACGCCATGACAATAGCAGTTTGTTTTTCTAAATTACGCCAACTTGTCTAAAGCTTACGTAGGAGACAAATAGCTATTTTTGCGTAAATTTCAGTAATCATCAAACTATTTATCAGGTGACAAAATGTCGAAAAAAATTGGTTTGTTCTACGGTACTCAAACTGGCAAAACTGAATCTATAGCGGAAATGATTCGGGATGAGTTTGGTAGTGATATTGTGACATTACACGATATTTCCCAGGCAGAAACTACTGACTTAGAAGAGTATCAATATCTCATTATTGGCTGTCCTACTTGGAATATCGGTGAACTTCAGAGTGATTGGGAAGGCTTTTTTCCCGACCTTGATGAAATTGATTTTAGTGGTAAATTAGTCGCCTATTTTGGTTCTGGCGACCAGATGGGCTATGCGGATAATTTCCAGGATGCAATTGGAATTTTGGAAGAAAAGATTTCCCAGAATGGTGGTAAAACTGTTGGCTATTGGTCAACTGATGGGTATGACTTTAATGAGTCTAGAGCTATCAGGAATGGTAAGTTTTGTGGGCTAGCAATTGATGAAGATAATCAATCTGATTTAACGGATGAGCGAATAAAGGCGTGGATTGCTCAGTTAAAGACAGAATTTAGTTTGTAGAAGGTAAGGCACTAAAGTGTCAACTTAAACCCGAACGACTGGAAGTCGCGGCTACACAAATGAAGTCCGCCTTCGCGGACTGACACAAAATTAAAGATTTGCAACTTGCGGAAGCAGGTTTTGTTTGTGTAGACGTGTTTTCTACCCGTCCTTTTAACGTTAAGTTGACATCAATGGGAAATGCCGTGCTCTCAAAATTGAAAATTCATGACTTATAAATATGGTAGGTATTTATGTTTGACTCATTTGATGTTCTTTGGTTAAATGCCAGTCCTATTTTGAAGCGCTTTGATAAACCATTGCTGCAACACTTATCTGGTTATATGAAAGTTGCCCAGTGGGAATATGAGCAAACCAAAGATGAAGCTAGTTCCATAGATAAAGCTGTGGCGTTGCTGTATGAATTTTTAGAATCATATCCTCACTCGGTGCATTTAGCAGGTCATGGAATGAGTGGCGCGATCGCCTTAGCTTTTGCCCGTCAATTCCCCAAAAAAGTGCGATCGCTAACTCTATTAGCTGTAGCAGCACAACCTGCAAACACTTGGCACGCCCATTATTATCTTCAACGACAACTTTTTAGTATTAGCCGTGAGCAAGTTTTGGCAAACAGCGTCCGCAGTTTATTTGGAAATCAACCACCTCATACAACTAAAAAGTTAGTAGCTGCCTTAGATAAAGATTTAGAGCAATCTCCATCGCCACACTCTCTGTTCAAATTGGTTCATTTACCTAAAGGTGGGGTTTCCATGCCAATGATGGTATGTGGCAGTAAAAACGATCCGATAGTTGACTCAAATGCATTACATGACTGGCTGAATTGGTTCAAGTCAGAAGATGATCTTTGGGAATATTCAAAAGGGTATCATTTTTTTCACTACTTCTATCCTCAACAGGTTGGTGAACAAATTGTGAGTTTTTGGCAACGCCACCATCCGCGATCGCTGGAAGTATCTGCACTATCCTCTAGTATTTCTACAATTTAGTATCTAGTAGATGAATTATATCTATGGATAGATTCATAAACTGGCTAATGATAGATACTTACACCGTTGGCAGGATGGCATAATGTCGATGTTTGTTATGAGACACATACTCAAAAGTACTGTAGTATGTTTAACGACAAACTTTAATTCAGTGCATTCCGAATCTTTTTATGGTAAAGACCCCTCCATCTCAGTTTTCGCCCGATCAGTACAAAGTTGATTCTCCAGCAGAAAAAGTAGAAGCTCTTATAGAGACACCACCATCCGATACTGAGATTGATCTAGAGTTCCTTTACACCAGGGATATTGAATTTCGCCAAGAAACAATTTACTTTCTTGTGGTTGATCGCTTTTATGACGGCGACCCAGATAATAGCGAAGGTGCGAACTCAGAACTGTACGATCCCAGTAGAGAAGATTGGGGTAAGTATTGGGGTGGTGACTTGCAAGGTGTCATCGATAAATTAGATTATCTCAAAAACATGGGAGTGACAGCCCTTTGGCTAACTCCGCTGTTTGAGCAAGTTGAAGAATTATTTGTTGGTAATGCAGCGCTACATGGCTATTGGACAAAAGACTTTAAACGGCTCAATCCTCGCTACATTGCTGATGGAGAGAACCCTTCTTTAAACGCGACTCAGGAAGAAAAAAATACGACTTTTGATCGGTTAATTGCAGAACTGCACAAGCGCAATATGAAGCTAGTGCTGGATATTGTCTGCAACCATAGCAGCCCTGATACCAGCGGTAGTAAGGGTGAATTGTATGATGATGGCGTCAAAATTGCTGACTTCAATGATGATGTTAATCATTGGTATCACCATTATGGTGAAGTGCAAAACTGGGAAGACGATTGGCAAGTACAGAACTGTGAACTATCTGGTCTTGCAACCTTCAATGAGAACAATACTGAATATCGTGAGTATATCAAGTCAGCAATTAAACAATGGCTAGACCGGGGTGTAGATGCACTGCGGGTGGATACTGTCAAGCATATGCCTATTTGGTTTTGGCAAGAATTCACTGGCGATATGAGCAATCACAAACCAGATGTATTTATTTTTGGTGAATGGATTTACAGTAATCCTAGTGACGATCGCTCCGTGGAATTTGTTAACCACTCAGGCATGACACTTTTAGACTTTGGGTTGTGCGTGGCAATTCGAGCAGCACTGGCGCAAGGTTCAGAAAACGGATTCCAAACAATTCAATACATTTTTGACCAAGATTATCGCTACAACGGGGCAGCAGAACTAGTTACCTTCATCGATAACCACGATATGTCCCGTTTCCAGTCGCTGAACCCTGATCCAGCGATGCTCAAGGTGGCGATCGCCCTAATTATGACATGTCGCGGCATTCCCTGTATCTATTACGGTACAGAACAGTATCTGCATGATGATACTGATGGCGGTAACGACCCATACAATCGCCCAATGATGGAAAATTGGGATCAGGATAGTGAAATTTATCGCTGCGTCAGGCTACTGTCTGGCTTACGGCGACTGAATCCCGCAGTGTCTATGGGTAGCCACTGGGCAAAATATCTCACACCTGACACTTACTGTTATGTACGTCGCTATCGTGACTCCGTGTGTTTTGTCACTCTCAACCGGGGAGGAGAAGTCACCCTACCAGAAGTAGAAACAGAATTACCCGATGGAGAACATACCTGCGTGGTGACTCGCAACAAGTATGAAGTAAAAGACGGCAAAATTTATGACTTGGTACTTGAAGAACGAGGAGTGCTTGTTTTCAGCCACGTTGGGGAACGAATCAAAGCACAGACAATTGTCCGCGTGCAACTCAACGGCGTGCAAACCAAACCCGGCGAAACCATTGTCGTGACTGGAGACTGTCCAGAGTTAGGCAACTGGGATATTGCTAAGGCGTATCCGCTAGAGTATATCAATACCAATACCTGGTCTGCGGAGATTCCCTTTAATGAGAGTACTGGTAATCTAATCAGTTACAAATATGCCATGTGGCGAGAAGGGCAATCGCCCCTGCGCGAAAATCTCGTCAACCGCCGCTGGGTAATTGCTAAAGAAGGCACAGTCAAATGGCGTGATACCTGGGCATCAGGACGGGAGTCTTAGAAAGGGTCAACAACCCACCACTGACCTGAATACAGGTTCAGTGGGGGCTTGAAATACAGCCCTAGTTGACCCGTCTAAGTATTTTGAGTACTACGTTTTTTGAGTCACGACACCTACAAATACGCAGCCAGTTTGTAGCTCTGTCATTTAATGTTAAACAACCATTTGGGAGGTAGTGCATTAGGTTTGACAAGCTCTTAAAACATTGACTAGGCTAACATTACCCGCAAGGAGAGACAGCAATGTCTAAAGTTTTTGTAATTGATTCAGAGAAAAGACCCCTAAATCCAATACATAGTGCACAGGCAAGGCAGTTATTACGAAACAAAAAAGCAGCAATTTTTAGACGTTTTCCCTTTACCTTGATTCTCAAAGAACAACGTTTAGATTCTCCAGTCTCAGAACTCCGATTAAAGATTGATCCAGGTGCTAAATTTACAGGACTTGCACTGGTTAGTGATGCAACAGGCGAGGTCGTGTTTGCGGCTGAATTAAAACATAGAGGTTTTGCAATTAGAGATGCACTAACTTCTAGAAGGCAGCTAAGACGTGGTAGACGTGCAAGAATTACTAGATATCGTCAACCTAGATTTTTAAATAGAACACGTCCAAGAGGTTGGTTAGCACCAAGCTTACAAAGTCGCGAAATGCGCCACGGGGAAAATCCCCGGTGGTCACTTTCGCGTGTTGACAATATTAAAACTTGGGTTGAGAAGTTGCGTAAACTTGCACCTATTCAAGCTATTAGTCAAGAGCTAGTTCGTTTTGATATGCAGTTAATGCGTAACCCAGATATCCGAGGGAAAGAATACCAGCAAGGGACATTAGCTGGTTACGAAACCAGAGAATTTTTACTTGAAAAGTGGGGTAGACAATGCGCTTACTGTGGAGTGAAAGACGTTCCACTTCAGATAGAGCATATTCGTCCACGAGCCAAGGGAGGCTCAAATTCAATATCAAATTTAGCTCTAAGTTGCGAAAAATGTAATACGAAGAAAGCAACGTTAGATATTGAAGATTTTCTTAAAAAAGACCCATCTAGATTAGAGAAAATTCTTAAACAAGCTAAACGTCCTTTAGTAGATGCAGCCGCAGTTAATACAACTAGATTTGCATTGCTAGAAGTATTAAGAGCAACTGGACTACCGATTGAAACAGGTTCTGGTGGATTAACTAAATTCAATCGCAGTCAACAAAATCTAGAAAAATCTCATTGGCTTGATGCAGCTTGTGTTGGTAAATCAACTCCAATTTTAAATATTAAAGAAGTTAAGCCATTGTTAATTACAGCCAACGGACACGGCTCTAGGCAATCATGCCGTACAGACAAATTTGGTTTTCCAAATCGACATGTACCTAGAGAGAAAATCCATTTTGGTTTTCAAACTGGCGATATTATTAAAGCCTTAGTTACTAAAGGTAAAAAAGTTAGTGATTATGTTGGGAAAGTGGCTATTCGTTCGTCTGGTAGTTTCAACATTTCAACCAAGAACGGATTAGTGCAAGAAATATCTCACAAGTTTTGTAAACGTATTCACGCAAAGGATGGTTACTCGTATGCAATTTAAACCCAAGAAATTGGGAATTACTCAACTATCTCCTGATTTGTTTGTGCTAGCGCACAAAATCAATCACGAGATGTTTCGCAATTCCCCCTCCATTCCTGAGCCAGCGCGTTGGGCGGGCAATGCCCGACTTGTAGCGACTGGCGTCCCGCCACTGATTCTGAGTACAGAATTCAGTTGGGGTCTCCTGGAGGTAATAGATGAAGTATGAAGGATGTAAGTGGCAAAATTTTCATCCTTCACTCTTCATTTTTAGGGAATTTAATAGTATGGATTATTTGTGGAACGAGCCGATGTTTTAGGAACGAGTAATTCGATATCGAATTATGGTCTTTACAAATAGCCTGTTCATACGTTTTGGTGCCGCTGGTTTGCTAGATAGACGGCTTTTAAACTTATATCTTTACGTCAGCTTGTGAAAATCAGAATCATTTTTCGCAAAATTTCTGAGCCGTAATAATCTATAAAAAAATACAGTTTTTTTAATCAATTTATTAGTTATTTTCCTTAAAATTGGATGTTTTTGATATTCAATTTGTTTGTGAATCTCGAAGTAAATTTGTTTTTCCTGTGGATTAGATTGTCCATTTTTGATTCTTACTTGCTCTATATTGTCCTTAAAGAACGGAAATTTATCTTCGCGCTCAAATCTGATTTTCATTCCAACTTTAGCGGCAGCTAGTCCCATAGCATAACCTTCACCATGATAAATTCCTCGCATTTCAAATAAGTAAGAAATCGTCTGCCAAAGCTGAAAAAACTTTCCTTCCAATCCTGCCTGTCCCCTCATAGCAAACATGAATTCATGGAACCACTGCACTTGTTGAATATCAATATTTAGTTTTTGAGCTACTTCTTCTATAACTTGAATTTCTTTGGGGTTACTGATATTTGCCATATGGTGCAGCAAATCACAACCAGCTCTCGCTGTGATTCCAGAAAGCCAATTCATTTCTCCTACTAGAGCACCAATAATTCGTACATCAGAGTCTAAAAACATGCAACTCTCAAATAGTGAGAGAGCCTTTTCAAGGACGAAGCGTTTATCATGATAGCCTTTCACACTTTGAAGGCGGTGCTTGAATGCAAGAACGTGAGGAAATTCCTTAAAATACTCTGGCTTATCAGTCAGAACACATAGAGCTGTAGCAGGTGTGTGTTGCTGAATATCTTTAGCTAGCATCCGTGCGTGAGTACGATACCTGTCACCCACAGCCAAGGTACAAAAGCAGAATTTCTTAGACATGTTCATATAGATTGAAGGGATTAGCTCAGGAGCTATAAGTTAATGAGCATTGAAGTTGCATAAAACCAGGGCTAGAGCCGCTTACGCAAATCAGTCTGGAAAAATGAATGACAATTAGCTTATTTATATTTCCCTAATCTCGAACACATATTCAAGTCGGCTAATAATTTATTAGACATCAGAACTAAATATAATTGCTTAACTTTAATTACAGTTGTACCTCCAATGCCAATTTGGTAAGGGATCTCTGGTGCTGACCATCCTCGCGGCATCTCTACCCCAAATTATGGGATAGGCAATCAAGTCGAGCCAAGTAGCTGAAAAGTGGGGAATTAATATTTAAACGACATTAGTACAAGGCAGCCTGTGAAGCTGGAGCTATCCTAAGATTAGTGATTGCCATTTGGAGAAAACTTTTTGGTTTACTGAATGTACTGCATCTAAAATTTTACTGGTTTTGCACAGTCAGCAGCTCAAAAAAATTTCCAGGAGCCTTGCCAACCAATGATTCGAGCTTGGGAACACAATTCACTATAATGTTAATTTTTCCTGACTATAGCTTTGCATTTCATCACACAATCTAGGATTACACGACTGGTTTAAAAATCTAAAATTGAATAAGGTAAAAATATATTACGGTTTACGTACCAACAAATTGAGTATAAACATAAAAGGTAATACTTATGAAAGCAGTATCTAAAAGCACTTTATCTTTATCTGCCAGAGAGCGATCGCTTATCCTCTGGTTTGATGAAGTTGGCATTGCTGATATTCCCCTAGTTGGTGGTAAGAATGCATCGCTAGGGGAAATGATTCAACAATTGATACCTAAAGGCGTTAACGTTCCCACTGGATTTGCTACGACGGCTTATGCTTATCGTTATTTTATTCAATCAGCAGGGTTAGAAGCAAAGCTACGAAAACTATTTGCTGACTTGGACGTTGAAGATGTCAAAAACTTACGAGAACGGGGGAAAAAAGCGCGATCGCTATTAATACACACACCATTTCCTGTAGAATTGCGGGAGGCGATCGCCACAGCTTACCAAGCCTTAAGTGAGCGATACAATGCAGAGACGGATGTTGCAGTCCGTTCTAGCGCCACTGCCGAAGACCTCCCTGATGCTAGTTTTGCCGGACAGCAAGAAACTTACCTAAACGTTGTCGGTGCTGAAGGAGTTTTAGCCGCTTGTCACAAATGCTTTGCTTCCCTATTTACTGATCGCGCTATTTCTTATCGCCACACCAAGGGATTTGATCACTTTAGCATTGCCCTTGCTGTTGGTGTGCAAAAAATGGTGCGCTCTGACTTAGCAACCTCTGGGGTGATGTTCTCCATTGATACAGAAACCGGCTTTAAGGATGCTGCACTGATTACAGCAGCCTACGGTTTAGGAGAAAATGTTGTTCAGGGGGCAGTTAACCCAGATGAATACTATGTTTTTAAACCAACTTTAAAAGCAGGTTTTCGCCCAATTATCAATAAAAAATTGGGTAGCAAAGAACTCAAAATGGTCTATGATGACGGCTCGAAATTTACGAAAAATGTGGCAGTTTCCACCAGTGAAAAAGGTAAATTTGCCATTGATGACGAAGAGATTTTGCAACTAGCACGTTGGGCATCTTTGATTGAAGACCACTATTCCCAAGTTCACGGCATTTACACCCCAATGGATATCGAATGGGCAAAAGACGGTATTACCAACCAACTTTTTGTTGTCCAAGCGCGTCCCGAAACCGTTCAGTCGCAGAAAATAGGAAACGTGCTGCGGAGTTATCGTTTGCTATTAGGGAATGGGGAATTGGGAATAGGGAATGGGGAAAAATCTTCCCAATCGCAACCCCAATCACCAGTTCCTCTTGTCACGGGACGTGCTATTGGGGAAGCAATTAGTCAAGGAAAAGTACACCTGATTTTAGATGCACATAGAATCGAGCAATTTCAGGCTGGGGAAGTATTGGTGACAGAGAGAACAGACCCCGACTGGGAACCGATTATGAAACGCGCCAGTGCAATTGTCACCAACTCTGGTGGTAGAACGTGTCATGCAGCAATCATTGCGAGAGAATTAGGTGTACCTGCGATCGTGGGATGTGGCAATGCTACGGATATTTTAAAAAATGGTCAAGAGGTAACAATTTCTTGTGCTGAAGGGGAAGAAGGAAAAGTTTATGCAGACTTGTTACCTTTTGAAGTCCAAGAAGTCCCATTGGAAAATTTACCCCGCACCCGCACCCAAATTTTAATGAATGTGGGTAATCCCCAAGAAGCATTGAGCTTATCTGCGATTCCTAACGATGGAGTGGGTTTAGCGCGGACAGAATTTATCATTGCTAATCAAATCCAAATTCATCCAATGGCGTTGATTCACTTTGATTTGTTAAAGGATGAATTTGTCAAAGCCAAAATTGCTGACATCACCGCACTTTATGACGATAAACCGCAATATTTTGTAGATAAATTAGCCCAAGGCATAGGTAGAATTGCAGCGGCATTTTATCCAAAACCAGTGATTGTGAGAATGTCAGATTTCAAAAGTAATGAATATGCCAACCTGTTAGGTGGTCAACAGTTTGAACCTCACGAAGAAAACCCAATGTTGGGCTGGCGGGGAGCAGCGCGTTATTATGATCAAGGCTACAGAGAAGCTTTTGCTTTAGAGTGTCATGCCATCAAGCGGGTACGGGAGGAGATGGGCTTGACAAATGTCATCCCGATGATTCCTTTTTGTCGCACTCCCGATGAAGGGCGTTTGGTGTTAGCAGAAATGGCAAAAAATGATTTAAAGCAAGGCGTTAACGACTTGCAGGTTTATGTGATGTGCGAGTTGCCTAATAATGTAATTATGGCTGAAGAGTTTGCTGATGTATTTGACGGTTTCTCTATTGGTTCCAATGACCTAACTCAGTTGACACTCGGTATAGACAGAGATTCCGCGTTGGTGGCGAAGTTGTTTGATGAGCGCAGTCAAGGTGTAAAGCGAATGGTAAAAATGGCTATAGAAACTGCCAAAAAACGCAACCGCAAAATCGGCATTTGTGGACAAGCACCCAGCGATTACCCAGAATTTGCCCAGTTTTTGGTTGAACAGGGAATTGACTCAATCAGTCTAAATCCAGATTCGGTTTTAAAGACGATGCTGGAAGTGGCAAAAGTAGAACAGCAAATTCAAGGCTAGGCATTCAGCATTTAGGGGATGATTTGTAAAGTGTTTACTGCAACTGATAGGCGAAGATTAAATGTTGTTTAGAGAAATGCCCTCAGAGCAACACAGTAAATTGTGAGTTTTTAGCTGCTTAATTTCATATAATGACACCGCTTTTTGAAACCGAACGCTTGATTATTCGCAGTTGGATACCTGAACATGATGCTGAACAAGCGTTTGAAATTTATAGTAACGCCGAAGTCACCTACTTTCTTGGTAAAGGTTCTCGCGTCACGAGCATTGAGTCACAGCGTCAGCGTTTAATTGACACCATTGAGCGATCGCGCCGACGCAACAATGGTAGCGGATCTTGGGCAATTGTAGAAAAAGAAACTACAACAATTGTGGGAACTATCCTTCTGTTACAATTGCCCGACAAAGATGGCTTACCCACTCAAGATTTTGAAGTAGGTTGGCATTTAGGACGAGCATTTTGGGGCGAAGGGTATGCGACAGAAGCAGGACGAGGTATGCTCAAATATGGATTTGATGTCCTAAACTTGCCAGTGATTTATGCGATCGTCAAGCCAGAAAATCATGCTTCAATCCGTGTTACCCAACGACTGGGCATGAAATTAATTGGGCAAACAAAGAAGTATTACAGTATTGAACTGCTCCTGTTCCAACTAGATTCACCTGTGGAAAAGAGAGGGGAGCAGGGGGAGCACTTCGGCACTTCGGCTTCTCTACAAGACCGAAGGCGAACGCTCAGTGACCACTCCGCTCAATGACTGGGGAGCAGGGGGACAATTAATTAATAACCAATGACTAATGACTAATGACTAATGACAAAAAAGTGGTTCCAAATTGGGATGGTGGGTATATTTCTTTTCTCACTTGCCTTGCGGTTTTGGGGACTGGAACGATTTAATATCCTGGTATTTGATGAAGTTTACTTCGCCAAATTTGGTAATAATTATCTCACCCACACGCCATTTTTTAATGCTCATCCACCACTGAGTCAATATATGATTGGCATCGGAATTTGGATTGGCAGCCATATTCCTTTCTGGCATGATACCGTAAATGGACTGACTGGTTCATTGCGATCGCCTTGGAGTTATCGTTGGTTAAATGCCCTCACCGGCTCATTTATTCCTTTGGTTATTGCTGCAATTGCTTATCAGTTGAGTCATCGCCGTAGCTTTGCAATACTTGCAGGTTTGTTCACAGCTTGTGATGGTTTATTTCTGGTTGAATCTCGTTATGCCCTGAGTAATATCTATATTGTCATCTTTGGTTTGCTAGGGCAGTGGTTTTTATTATTGGCATTGGATAATCAAAATCAGCGACGTTCTTTTTGGTTAGTTCTTTCTGGCATTTGTTTTGGTGCATCAATCGCCACTAAATGGAATGGTTTATGGTTTCTGTTAGGTGCTTATCTTATTTGGGTAGTAGCTTGGTTAATTCGGGGAATGCATTCTTTTCCCTCTCCTAAAATCCTTTTTGCATCCCCTTTATTCTCCCCAGTAGCACTAGTAAGAAAAGGAAGATTTTTTTTTAGTGAATGGTTTCGCCAGTTGGATGAGCAACCCCAATTAGTTGCAGTTCAGACGCCACTCCAAAACCTGACTCAGCTAAATGTTTTTCAGATGTTGTTTTATCTAGGAATTATTCCAGTTTTAGTCTACAGCATCATCTGGATTCCCCATCTTCAGCTAGATAAAAGGTACGGATTTATAGCAGTACATCAGCAAATTTTGAGTTTTCACCTCCAGATGGGTGGCAATAGTCCCAAAGTGCATCCTTATTGTGCTGCGTGGGATCAATGGCCTTTGATGACTCGACCAATGGCATATTATTATCAAACAGCTGAGAGTATCAAAGAGCCGTTACCTGTAATGGGGCCTCCTTTGCCTCCAGGTGCAGGGAAAATTGTTTACGATGTCCATGCAATGGGCAATCCATTTTTGTGGTGGTTTGGTGTTGCTGCTATTTTATTTTTAGTAGGGATGCTGGCATTGCAAGTTGTGATTTATTGGGTGAAGCAAAAGCGTTTTTCTGTGCCTGCAAATTTTGGTGTTGATACTTGGATTGCCCTGTATTTGATTTTAAATTATGCCGCGAACTTACTACCTTGGGTCAAGGTGACGAGGTGCGTTTTTATTTACCACTATATGTGCGCTGTGGTATTTGTATTTTTAGCGATCGCTTGGTTTGTGGATCAGTGTCTTCGCAGTTATTCTCAGCAACTTCGGGCGATTGGTGTCACGATTACTTTTGTTATTTTAGCTGCTTTTATTTTCTGGATGCCTATCTATTTAGGATTACCGATCTCTCCTGATGATTATAAACTGCGGATGTGGTTTAACTCTTGGATTTGACCATCTTTCTTTTCTTGTAGGACAGGAAGAGATTCACCCTAAATTTAGATGTTCCGCAATTATTAGTATTTAATGCGAACTTCAACTGCTGTAAGACAGATGGGGTTGTTTTAATTAATCGCACAAATTAGGAGTTTTGTGTAGTTATATCAAGTTCGGATAATTAGTTATAATTCCTACAGTTATTGCACCCCACCCCGCCAAAGCGTAGCTTTGTCTCCCCTCCCCGCTTGCGGGGCTACGTGTACACACAAGTCGGAAATAGTTGATAAATCCGGGTTTTACCCCACCCTAACCCTCCCCGATGCATTGGGGAGGGAACTAGATTTTCCGGTTTCCCCCCAATACATCGGGGGGATTAAGGGGGGTAATTCGACTTGTGTGTACACCGTAGCCCCGCTTGCGGGGAGGGGATTAAGGGGTGGGGTTCTTCGAGTTTAATAAGTAATCAAGCGAACATGATATTAGGTCTGCTAATTTGAGAATATGCGTATGCGATGTCTACGACGGGCTTTGCCTACGCACTTTCATTTGTCTGGGCGCAATGGACGTTCTAGCAGATGAGCAATTTATTTTCATGGTCAAGTATACATTAACTGAATATTACAAATTGTAAAATATACAGCATTCTGCGTAAAACTCCTGAGATGACATGAATAAATAAATAGATTTCTTAATACAGCAAGTTGCTGTATATTTGATGTTTAAGCGCCTGACATCAGTGTTCGCGTTCGGAAGTTGCATTGTATCAAAATTTAATTATCTACCTCAGATAGCTGACTTTGGGTTTTACTATTTTCAAGTGCTTATGTCCTACTATCAATCGCAAGCAGGGGCCAAAGAGGTAAGCAATTCTGGTGGTAAGTTTTTAACACCGTTTCAGCGGAAACTGCTGCTAGAAACTTTGCATAAAAGCTTACCTGAATCCTATCGCCAACGAATTGAAATCATGTTGTTGGCAGATGACGGGAAAACACAAACGGAGATTTGTCAAAGCTTGGGGTGTTGTGCAGCCACAGCACGACATTGGATGCATATAGCTCGGATGGGGATGGCGCACCAATGGCAAGATTGTCCCATTGGTCGTCCTAAGGCTGTGAATGAGAAGTATTTAGAGCGTTTGAAAGAATTGGTTAGCAGTAGTCCCCGTGATTATGGCTATTCTTTTCGACGGTGGACAGCAAACTGGCTTCAGAAACATCTAGCGAAAGAACTGGGGATTGAAGTGAGCGATCGCCACCTCAAGCGCCTGCTCAAACAGATGGGGCTGTCCACACTACCAAAACCGAATAATGTCGAGGAAACTGCAATTAAAGCTCAAGGTTCCAAAATCATGATTAGTGACCTAAAACTGGTAAATACGTCAGATAATCAGGAATTTTTGCCTGTTAACTTCGGTTTGTTAAGGACATCAGATAATTATGACGCAAAATCTATCTGAGCAGTTATCTCTGCAACAGCTAAGTAATACTTTGGGAGATTCTATTTCCGAAGGAGAATTTCAACGTTGTCTTAAACAAGCTAAATCCCTAACGCCGAAAGTCGGAAAGTTCTGGCAAGGAACTGACGTTGAAGCAGGAATCTATAGCGGTTATCAGTTGAGTGCAATACAGACCTAACCCCCAGCCCCTTCCCTTGTAGGGAAGGGGAGTAAGATTCAAAGCCTCTCTCCTTTTAGGAGAGAGGTCAAACTGTATTGCATCCAAACGAGAACCGCTATATATTGCGATCGCAGGCAAAGTCAGGTTGCTAGATAGCGCCGATGAGTTAATTGCTACTTTGGAGGCGGGAGACTCATTTGGGGAATTTACCTTGTTCAAGGAGGCTGACTTTAGACCCTATGCTGCAAGAGCTTCAGTTAACTTGCAACTATGCTTTGTTCCGGGTGAAGTGTTGTCGCCATTGATGGCTAAATATCCCCAAATTCATGAGCATTTGTGGGCTAAGGCGCGATCGCGTAACCCACAACAGATGGACTCAGATAACGCCCCATCTGAATCAAAACGGTTGCATGAAACAAATATTTTGTCAATCCCAGCAGTAGAGCCACGCCAGAAAAAGATTAGCAAAGCCTATTTTCCCAACTCCACGCAGCGAGCCGGGCATTTATTACAGCGTGTGATTCGGCGCTATCCGTTTTTTGCTCAACAGAGCGGATCAGATTGCGGTGCAGCTTGTTTAGTGATGGTGTCTCGCTATTGGGGGAAAAACTTTAGTGTAAATCGCCTGCGAGATATCGCCAATGTTGACCGCAATGGCTCGTCGTTGCGGGGATTATCAGCGGCGGCGGAAAGTATTGGGTTTACTACGCGACCTGTAAAAGCGAGTCTTGACCAATTGGCGAAGCAAGAATTGCCTGCGATCGCTCACTGGGATGATAATTATCAGGCAGATGGGCTTTGGCGGACTCTGGACTATTCCCAGAGAATCGATTATCAAACCCAAACGGGAAAAATCAGGTTATGAGCCGGACATCATCGTTTTAAACAAAGAGGTTCTTGGGGACGAACCCCGGTGGGAAAGCGAATCGATTATCCAAAATCCAGATTCGGTCAAATTAATCGTCGAGGTGGTTTCAACTAATTGGCGTGACGATTACTACAATAAACTTCGAGATTATGAAGAAATGGGCATTGAAGAATATTGGATTCTCGATTATGCAGCACTGGGGGCGAGAAAGTTCATTGGTAATCCCAAGCAACCCACAATTTTTGTTTGTAACTTGGTTGACGGAGAATATCAGATGACTCCATTTACAGGAAACCCTTTAATTGTTTCCCCGACCTTCCCCCAATTCAATTTAACCGCACAGCAGATTCTCAATTTGGCTTCTTAGGAAAGCTTTAAGCTCTCGTATACCAATTCAAATTGAATATTCTAAGAAATTTTTACTATTAACTAAAACATTTATGTCACGAAAATTTGCTAGTTGACAAGCAATATCTAACAACAAGCAAATCTTGATAACTAACAAGGGTTAGTAATAAAAAGAGACAAAGAGCTAATGTTGTTTACATTTGTGCCTTCTGCCTCCATCATGTAACCTCTACAAAACCAAGTCAAATTTGGCGTTTCTGGTAGTAGAAGCTAGCTCTGTTACTACTCCTCGTTGACAACTTCTCGCCTAACAAACAAAGCCCGATAAACAGGTTCACCCCGCGATATGACACTTGTTTCCCGTTCTGTAGGGACTGGTAGCGGGTTTTCTGTTAGCCATTCTTCTGCGCCAACTTTCTGGAAAGCTGAGTGAGCAGCAAAGCGATCGCGCATTTCCACAGCAACAAATTCTATATCTGATTGCAGAAATACAATTCCCCCAACAGCTAGATAATTAGCTAAGACTTCCACTAATTCTGGTTGCACTACACGGCGTTTAGCGTGGCGAGTTTTAAACCAAGGATCGGGAAATTGAATTGTAACGCGCTGTAAACTTCCTGGAGGAAGGGAAGATAAAAGCGAGTGCAGTGAGTTATTCACATTGCAAAACAAGTAGTGCAGGTTTGTTAAACCCAACTCAGCGCGCAACTTATTCGCCTCCACCACCAGCGGTTCCCGAATTTCCAAACCGAGAAAATTCCAGTTGGTTTCTATCTTTGCTGTATCCAACAAAAAGCGTCCCTTAGCACAGCCAATATCTAGATGTAGCGGTTGGTTTGGCTTTGCATAAACTTTTTCCCAGTCAAGGGGACTCGCTGGTGTTTGATACTTGTTAGCAAGTGGGTTAACGTGTTGGCGAACTCGGACTTTCTTACGCAAAATCAATACTTTTAGCCTTTAATTACACACATTGAGGCTTTTGATTCCCCCTAGTAGTCTGTCAATTAAATTTTAACGGTTAGTTGCATACCAAAAACCCTGTAGAGACGCGAAATTTCGCGTCTCTGACGTTCATTTTAAACCGAACTATATTACAGCAATTTTCAAATGCGTGGAATACAGATCGATGGTGTTTTGGCGCATATCCTAACTTGTCGCTGTTGCTTTGTTTCCATTCTGGTTGCCATTTTGACTGACGTTGTTGTTTATATTGGCAACAAATGGCGTTTGCTCAGAACTGGAAGTTGGCGACTCGCCTCGCAGTCCCTTGTGGCGCTGGTTCTTAGGGACTCCTCCCGCCATACCATACTCCACACTGCTTTTGCCATATCGAGTCGCAACTCCCAACAACATATGCTCTGCCATATCTGCCAACTCGCGCTCTGTTTGGAGCATTTCACTATAGAATTTATCCAGGTTGGAAAGAGCGCTGTTGTATGCATTTTCTCTAGTTCGCATCGTCTCGATTAGAGTTGAGAAAGTAGGCAAGCTGAGGCCATTGCCTAAATCTAAATTTGGATCAATTGAGTTTATGCTAGCCGCACGACGCGCTGCTTTTTCTAACACCTGAGAAGTTCTTTTTCTCCGAGCCATGATATATACCTGACAATTCAGTACGGTTAACATTCTTTACCTTAAAAGACTTCCGTATTGATCAGCTTGAGAGAATTTCGGCAAATCTGCAATGGTATTTGCTACATGGCGATAGTTGTCATGAGTGCGTGAACTACTCAAATGAGAAAGCAATCAGCCTTTTTGTTTGTGGAAAACACCAAAATGAATACGTGAACTACCCAAATGAGAAAACAATTACGCAAAATGAGAAAGCAATAAGCCTATTTGCTTGTGGAAAACACCAAAATGAATACGTAAACTACTCAAATGAGAAAACAATCAGGGTAAATGATTAAACAATTTGTCATTTTGCTGATTCAACTCGATTTTAGAGGTTATTTATCAGGTAAAAATAAAATTACTGTAGTGGAATCAGTACGTTACGTGGAGATTCGCATAATTTGAGATCCAGAGACCTTTTGCAGAAATATTTTTTTGTCTCACGCAAAGACGAGCCAGTGCGTTGGGCGGCTCCGCCGACTTGTTCGCGGAGCGTCTCCCTTAGGAGAAGCAACTGGTGAGTCCAGTCCTGTTCGGCTTTGCCGTTCCCGAAGGGTAGGCGGGTTTCCCGCCGTAGGGAACTGGCGTTCGCGTAGCGTGCCGGAGGCATCACCCGAAGGGCGTCGCAAAGAAGAGCGCGAAAAAACGATTTTCGCAAGAAGTCTTATGTATAGAAATATTAAGTAGATGCGTTACTCAGCAGGGAAACAAAGCAAAGGTTATACTTTTTGGAAAAGAGTTGTTTTAATCTTTAGCTTTGAACATTTTATTAAATCAATGGATCTCAATTTTCGCTTTGCGATAGTCAGCGACTTACACCTTGCGCTTCCCCACACAATCTGGAATCATCCCAGCCGTTTTCATCTGGTAGAAGTCAGTATCCCCGCATTTGAAAGTGTATTAGAACATTTAACACAACTCGAATTAGATTTCCTCTTGCTTCCGGGAGATTTAACTCAGCATGGCGAACCGGAAAATCACGCTTGGTTGCAACAACGGTTAGCCCAGCTACCTTTTCCTGTCTATGTTATTCCTGGGAATCATGATGTTCCTGTGCTGGAAGCAGATCAACAATCAATTGCTTTTGCCGATTTTCCGCACTACTACTCTAAGTTTGGCTATGACAATCCACAGCAAATTTACTACACTCATCAGTTGCTGCCTGGAGTCAGGCTGATTGGACTGAATTCTAACTTTTTTAATGACCAAGGTGAGCAGATAGGGCGTTTGGACATCAAACAGCTGAGGTGGTTAGAAGAGGTATTAGCGGCTGCTAGTGATGAATTAGTCTTGGTGATGGTACATCACAATGTTGTTGAGCATTTGCCCAATCAATCGAACCACCCCATAGGAAATCGCTACATGTTGGAAAATGCACCGGAACTGTTGCAGGTGCTACGCCACTATGGAGTCAGGCTAGTATTCACTGGGCATTTGCACGTTCAAGATGTTGCTTACTCAGAAGGAGTATATGATATCACCACTGGTTCTTTGGTCAGTTATCCTCACCCTTATCGGGTTTTAGAGTTTCATCGGGATAACCAAAGTAGAGAATGGTTACAAATTTTATCCCATAGAGTAGAGTCAACACCTGATTTTCCCGACTTGCAACAGTTATCACGGGAGTGGATGGGCGATCGCTCTTTCCCCTTCTTGATCAAGCTGCTAACTCAGGCTCCCTTAAACCTACCATTGTTGCAGGCAAAAGAACTAGCTCCTAGTTTGCGCGACTTTTGGGCAACTATTGCCGATGGAGATGCTGTTTTTGACTGCCCGCACTTTCCACTAGAAGTGCAACGCTACATTCAGACATATGGTGCGTTGGCGCAGCCCACAGCAGGCATTACCAAAAGTGGAACTCTTAACTTAATTGATAACAACAGCACCCTCCTGCTATAGAGTTGGCAAAGACCATCCCTAGAAGCCGGACAAGCGTCTACAGACTTTTCTCAAAAGTCCTTTTTTTCTAGCTTGTGACAGATGGACGATTAATTCGTAATTTAATGATACAGAGCTAACGCTACTTAACGTTATTTTGAAAAATGGTCATTTATGTAGAGACGTGACATCGAAAGTCTCTACAAGGATTTCAGGTAATGCATTATTAATTTCACTCCTATGTCTATTTAATTGTGTCTATCTACGTCTAGGGTGATTTTTTGTCTAATTTCCTAACTCTAATTTGGGAATACTGACAATGAATTAAAAAAGTTCATTGTGTAACCAGAAAGAGTATGGCCGATTTATCCACCCCAGGAATTACTAACAAAGTATCCCAAATCATTGCGTTAATAGCAGGAGGATTCAGTGTCCTTTTGGGATTGGTAGTGATAGTGGCGTGGCATACTCACTTTACTGGTTTGATCCAAGTCCTGCCAGATTCTCCTCCCATCCGCTACAACACGGCTTTAGCATTTTTGCTCAATGGTTGGGCATTGCTGGCTCTCATGAAAAGGCGGCGACAACTTGCAGGAGGACTAAGCTTACTGGTTGCTCTGATTGGCGGCTTGACTTTTGCACAATATATCTTTCAAATCAACCTTGGTATAGACCAACTATTTATCCAGGACTACCTGACAAACAGTCTTCCCGCCTCCAGCAACGTCTTGAGGATCAGCGAACCTGTCCAACAATTTCTCATTAAGGTTGACAGCCCACTACCTGGTCGTCCATCCCCTAATACAACACTGGGATTTACTCTATTGGGTATAGCATCGCTGTGCTTATCTCAAATTAGGGTGAGGAGTCGTTTTTTACTAGTCGCAGGACTCTCATCAGCAGGGGCGATCGCCATTGGACTAATCACATTGCTTGGCTACATTAGCGGTCTAGGAACAGTCTATAAATGGGGATATCTTACAGGGGTAGCAATTCCCTCGGCGTTAGGTTTGATGATGCTTGGAATTAGTCTGCAACTTCTTGCTTACGGGAATCGAGTTGATCGGCTGCCCCGATGGTTCCCCCTCAGTATTGGCTTTGGGGTTTTGACCGCGAATCTGTTTCTCTGGCAAGTGATTAATAGCTGGAAGAACGTGCTGATTAAGCAGCTATTCACTCTTGGCGATGAAGTTAAATTGTTGCTGTCTCCAGTCGCCAAACTCATACTGCTAGAAGGACTGATACTGACCCTGCTTGTGACGTTAGTCCTCTACTTTGCTCAACTTGCCCAAAAACAGGCAAGCCGTTTGAAACAAACAAATAAGCAATTAGTTCGGAATATCACCGAGCAAAAACAAGCAGAAATGGCATTGCGCGAGAGTGAGACCCGATTCCAAACGTTTATGGATTATAATCCTGCTCTGGCATGGATTACAAATCAAGATGGACGGCTAATCTACGTCAATCAAGCCTACCTCCGTTGCTTTGGGCGAGACGATAATCTTGTGGGCAAAACCATCTTTGACCTTTTTCCTACGGAGTCTGCCCAGCAATTTCTGACTAACATTAGAAATGTTGTCCAAACTCATCAAGTATATGAGGCGATTGAGTCTACCCCGCAACTCGATGGCACTATCTCTAATCATCTTGTATATATTTTCCCAATTTTAGAGGGTTCTGAGCAATGCTTAGTTGGCGGTACAGCTATGGATATCACCGATCGCCAACGAGCAGAAGAACAAGTTCGCCTCCTCAAAACAATGGCATTGGCGATCGCTCAATCCCCAAACTTGAACTCGGCATTAACGCAAGTTTTGCGATCGGTCTGTCAAACAACTTTTTGGAACTATGGGGAAGCCTGGATTCCTTGTTTGGAAAGCAATGTTTTGCAGTGTAGTTCGGCTTGGTATATCAATGACCATAAGAATACAAATCAGGTATTCCAACTCCATGAATTTAGAGCCGTAAGTGAAACGTTTACTTTTCCATTAGGTGTTGGGTTGCCTGGACGAGTCTGGGCATCACGGCAACCAGAGTGGCAAGAAGATACTGGCAAGCAACCGGAAACTATTTTTCTGCGTCAACGCGCGGCTTTAGAAAGTGGCATCAAATCTGGATTAGGAATTCCTGTAGTTGTCAACGATCAAGTACTGGCAGTACTAGTATTTTTCAAGTTTGAAACCGCTACTGAAGACAAGCAACTGATAGAGAGCCTCTCAGCCATTGCCGCCCAGTTGGGTTTATTGCTGCAACAAAAGCAGCTAGAAGTAGCGTTGCAAGAGAGTGAAGCACGCTTCCAAGCATTCATGAATAACAGTCCGGCTTTGGCATTTATGAAAGATGAAGCCGGGAAGTATGTCTATGCCAACGAGTCATTAAAGCGTGTATTCAATATCGAGTTAGCGACTTTGTTAGGGAAGACGGATTTCGATTGGCTACCAGAAGAAATAGCACGGCAGGTACAGCAAAATGATCTGGATGTTCTAGCGACAGGTAAAGTTGCACAATTGCTGGAAACAGTTCCCACGCCTGATGGCAATCTCCATTACTGGTTAGTCTTCAAATTTCCCTTTCAAGATGGTGCTGGGCGTAGATATGTTGGCGGCGTAGCGTTGGACATCACAGAACGCAAACAGATGGAAGAAGCACTTTTCCACGAAAAAGAATTGGCTCAAGTCACGTTACATTCTATTGGGGATGCGGTAATCACTACAGATGCAACTGGCAAAATTGAGTATTTTAACCCAGTTGCGGAAACGCTGACAGGTTGGAGTCAAAAAGAAGCACAAGGGTTACAACTGGGAGAAGTCTTCCGAATTTTCCATGAAATAACACGAGAGCCAGCGGAAAATCCGGTAGAACAAGCTTTACACTCAGGGCAAATCGTCGCTCTAGCGAGCCACACAGTCTTGATTGCCCGTGATGATCGCGAGATTGCCATAGATGACTCCGCTGCACCAATCCGCGATCGCCACAATCAAATTGTCGGTGCAGTGATGGTGTTTCATGATGTGACCCAAAACCGCAGCCTATCCCGTCAACTCTCTTGGCAGGCGAGCCACGATTCCTTAACAGGGTTAGTCAATCGCCACGAATTTGAGCAATGCCTAGAACAAGCCGTAATTAGCGCCAGAATAAACAACCAGGAACACGCTTTATGCTACTTGGATTTAGATCAGTTCAAGATTGTCAATGATACCTGTGGTCATGCGGCTGGTGATGAACTTTTGCGTCAAATCACAACACTATTTCAAACTAAGATCCGTCAAAGCGATGTATTAGCACGGTTAGGGGGAGACGAATTTGGAGTGCTGCTTTATCAATGTTCTTTAGAGCAAGCCATGCGGATTTCTAATGTGTTACGTGAAAGTATTCAGGCATTTCGGTTTGTCTGGCAAGACAATGCTTTTTCGATTGGGGTCAGTATTGGCTTAGTAGGAATTAACGCCAACAGTGAGAGCCGAGCAGGTCTGTTGATCTCTGCGGATGCCGCCTGCTATGCCGCTAAAAATAAAGGACGCAATCGCGTTCATGTTTTCCAGTCTGATGATGAAGAACTTTTGCAACAGCGCGGTCAAATGCAGTGGGTGGCAAGGATTACAAAGGCTTTAGCAGAAAATCGTTTTTGCTTGTATTACCAAACCATTGCTGCAATCACGCCCACCGCAACTGAGGAAAATCACTACGAGGTCTTGCTCCGCCTCCGAGACGAGCAGGGAGATTTAGTTGCACCGATGGCATTTATTCCGGCAGCTGAACGCTACAACCTAATGCCTGCAATTGATCGTTGGGTGATCAACACTCTCTTTAGGCATTGGTCATTGGCAGAACACGACAGCAAGACTATTTATGCCATCAACCTTTCGGGTACTAGTATCAATGACGATCAGTTTATTGGCTTTTTGCACCAGCAATTTGCGTTGCATCAAGTTCCACCGCAGTCGATCTGCTTTGAAATTACAGAAACTGTGGCAATCTCTAACTTGACAAAAGCCAGTCAGTTTATTTGCGAATTCCAACGCTGCGGTTGCCGTTTTGCATTGGATGATTTTGGCAGTGGCATGTCCTCTTTTGCCTATCTCAAAACGCTCCCAGTGGACTATTTGAAGATTGATGGCAGCTTTATTAAGAACATTGTCGAGAATTCCGTCGATGATGCGATGGTGGAAGCTATTACCCGCATCGGCCATGTTATGGGGGTGAAAACGATCGCTGAGTTTGTTGAAAATGACGCTATATTACAACGAATTAAAGCACTGGGAGTCGATTACGCTCAAGGCTATGGTGTGGCTAAACCGCGTCCCTTGGTATTTGCCCAAAGGGGGTAGGTAGGGGCAAAGGGGCAGCACTTCGGCTTTTTAGATTCTACTTTCAGTCTCATCCCCAAGGGCGATCGCTCGACAAATCCCAAATGCTGAAGTGTAGGCGTGTAGGAAAGTTCTACCACTAACTGGACCAATTTCACCTCCACAGAAAAAGCCGCCTACAGGAATATCCTGGAGATAGCGTCTAAATAGCTCAGAATCAAAATTGGCTTTGCCATATAATCCTTCACCTCGCCCCAGACAGGAAAACATCAAAGCAGCTGCGGCTGAGGGTTCAGAGTTTCGTCGGTCTTGATAGCTTTGGAGGAGTAATTCCAGGTCTTCGGCGGAGGCTTCGGCATCGCGCAGATGGAATTGTAGGCGTTGACCGGGACGGACGCGATCGCCAATTGCGATCGCCCCTGCTGTCGGATCTACTCCCAGTATGCCGCGAATTAAAAAGTCTCCCTGCTGCAAAGAAAGCTTAAATTCATCCATCGCCACACCGACAAACAGCGAGTGTTGTGCCAAAGTTTTTTCTTTTTCGCTGAGAGTGGCAATCAAATCTCGCAATACTATTAGAGGTACTTGCTCATCTAACTCCAAGATGATGTTGCGATCGGCTTTTGTGACTTGTAATGGTTTGCCAATTGGTCGGCATCCTTGCGCCACAATGGTTTCCATAACAATATTGCCACTCAAAGCAATACCAACCGTACCATCGCGATACAGGCGATCGTTACAAAATAGAGCAATCCGACCACCCATACCCCCACCACTAGCTTGTCCCCCCACAATCGCAGATCCAGGATAAGCAAAATCAAGACCCTGCAATAAATCGTTGATTCCAGAGGAAAAAGAACTGGACAGCAAGATAAACTGGGGTACTGGAGATGGTGGCACACCGATTAAATCTACCCAAGCATCAGGCGGACTATCCAAATCGGGTAATTCTTCGGCAACAATATGAAAGACTTGAACTTTCACCCCTGGCAAGTGTGCCAAAGTCAAACTGATGGCTGGTTCAGCTTCCAGTTCTTCAGTTTGTCCACTAACTGTCGTCCCAATCACACCGCCACCACTACAGCCAATTAGCACTGGTACAGAAAGTTTCTCAGCCAACAACGGTAAAAGTCGAGAATACTCACTCGTAAAAGCAGATGAAATGAACACCAGCCCTAAATCTGGAGGTGCTGTTAACGATGAGACAGCTCGTTGCACCACATCTGTAACAGCTGCTTCCAAAGAATGACGGGTTGATAGGGCGTTTGCCCACTGCATTTGGTCTGCCATGAGTTTTGGGCTTCTTTCTCTTTTTAGGCTAGTAGTTTTTGATTTTTTATTTTAAGAAGAACTGCATCCTACAAAATTTGACGCTAGCCCTTTGCATGTATCATTCTCGGAAAATGAGATTGTAATTCCCTAATACATGCATCTAAATATATTGTATGATTATTCATCTGTAGTATCGGCTCCACAAAATCTTAAAAGATAAAAGTGAATGCAGTATAGATGCGGCAGTTTGCTGTATTAGTATATGGATCATCAGACTAAAGCACTAACTTATCAGCTAAGTGGTTAGAATGGTGAGCAATAAGAGCCAAAAACAGCCATTTTTGAAGTTTTTCTATACTAGTATTAACAACTCACAACGAGACTAAAGCAATGACCAACATCCAAGAAAAAGCAAACAACAGCGATATTCAAGAAAAAATCCAAGAAGAAGTGGAAGAAGCTCGTGCTGTGTGTGATGTGGCAGGTAGCAATTCACCCGAGTGTGCTGCGGCTTGGGATGCAGTAGAAGAATTACAAGCCGAAGCTTCCCACAAGCGCCAAAGTAAGCCAAAAAACTCTCTAGAACAGTATTGTGACGACAACCCAGACGCACTAGAGTGCCGGGTTTACGAAGACTAGAAATTGAGTTATTCAACTTTCTATTCGTTCCGTCGGCAAGCAACCGGAATCTATTACTGATATCTTGCGTCTTCACGTCACTCCCGCATAAAATCTTACTTCCTTGGAAATCATCTTACCCAAATGGTGAAAACTCGTTGATTTCTCAGGAGTCAACGAAGTCTAAGGAGTTTGCTATGAGGGTTTTTTCTTGAAAATAACCCCTATCCTCTAAAGAATGAACAAAGTTTGTCCGGGAGTGCCGAATGTATAGCAGATTGGGATGGGTTTTGCAACTCTCCTTAATACTACTAGAGATAAGAGCAAGACTTAAGTTGAAGAGCTTCTAGTTGCTTGTTTTTTTGTCTAATAGAGATGATGAAGGATGACATTTGAAACGATAAAACTATTCTCCTTCATCAGAGTAAACGGCTATATTTCCTCTCTCTAGTCATAACTTAGATATAGTCGCAGTCCTGGGGCAAGCCTCTGGACTGTTTGGTTTGATTAAACTGTCATATAAGATATATAAACTACTAGCTAGCTAATAGCTGACAAATATCTCGGTTATTGATACTCGCTTTTGGTTAAAAGTATTTTATTTATCTTCTGAGAAAAATTATGAATGATGCTTGGCTTCGTCCTTTTATCTGGATTGACTACCGACTGGCGGTTTTATTTGCCGTAATTATTCCCCTAATTCTTCTGATTTGGGCATTTGTGCAAAAAGCGGAAGGAGTCCAACGCTTATTAAGCATTTACTGGCGAGTATCAAGCCTACTGGCAATTACCATTTACTTAATGATTGCCCAATATCCAGTTAGCTTTATCTCTGGGTTAATGGGTCTGATACTCATTCCCATTTCACTGTGGTTCTGGGTGGATCTAAACGATGAGATTGAGTATCAAACTAGTGGAGCATTGAAACTGATGTTTACCTCTTGGCGCTGGGCTATGAGTGTTTATTCTGTTTTGGGCGCACTAGCCTTTATACCTTTTGTGGGTTGTGCTTTTTCTAAAAATGTGGCGGAGGCTTCCTATTGTCGTCTCTGGTTCGAGGCACCATTACTATTCAAGGAATATTTCCATCCAAATACCAAGCCGGGATTTCTAGGCTTTCTTGCCATAATTAGTCTAATAGTTTATGTAATTTACTTAGGTTACTTTGTCCTAATAAAGCTAGGTAAGCAGGGACGCTCAGCGGCACAACAGTAACCGTCGCTGCATTACTAAAGTATTCAAAATTCAAAAAATGAATTCTATTTGCAAGCGACTGGAACAATATACTGCAAAACGCCAGCAAGAAGTCTTAATTGTCACGGTAGAAATTGCTGATGAGCAAGACAAAATTGTAGTTTTTAAAGGCTTCTCCAGTTCTTTGATGCGCCCAACAGCATTTGATGCAGATGTGCCAGTCCTGCCAGATGGGGCAACAATTCTTAGCATTGATCGCATAGCAAGCCCTTACAATCCTGAAGCACCCCGTTATATTCAACAAGGACTCTCTTGGGAAGCTATGCAGGCTCTATTGTTAGAAGTAGGTGTTTAACTAATTACTAATTTGTAATTCGTAATTTTGCGGAAAGGCTGACTTTGAGATTGTTGATGGAGCGTTGTCTACGACGGGCTGTTCGGTGACGCAATTTTAGAGACCATCCGTTTGATGTTCAGGGTTAAGATGACAAATACCTTTTTCTCTGAAATAGATTTCCTGTCGTTTGAACGCAATAGAGACCATCACAATTTATAAAGCAACCCAAAAGGGAAAAGGACAGCGACTTGTGGAACGGGGGTTTCAACCTGCTGATTTTCCCTACCATCCTCCAAATGCTGACGGAAAATGTTACTTCGCAGCACCGAATAGCAGGAGCCTGGCTGAAGAATATAATCGGTATTACAAGGACGGAATTCTTGAAGTTACAATTGACTTAAAAACCTATGATCGGTACTTTAAACCATTGGAAAAACCGTACCAAGGTGGGGAGCAAGTCGAATTATCCATTTCTCACGATTTGTTTTCTATCTTGAACCAATATCCTAGAGTCCTAAAACCAAGGTAATGCAATGAGCGATCAATTCTGGAATCAGGTCAAGTCGAACTATCGGTTGGGTGAACTGATTCATGGCAAGGTTGAGCATCATGCGCCGTTTGGGATCTTTGTAAACATTGGGGACGATAGAGTGCGAGGCATTGTTCAAATTACGGATTTTGTTGATAGTGGAGACATGACTCCAGAGATGTATCCGGATATTGGTTCACCAATTGGGGCTGTTGTTGTGGGTTATACCGAGGATGAGCGCAATCAAGTCTGGTTGAGTGTGAAGCCAAGTGTGTTGCAAAAAGCCTTGGTTCATCTCAAAGTACCAGCGACAAGCGAACGGTCGTGACCAGCGGCAGAAGAACACGATAGAGCGGACAGTTGAGAGCTTTTTTGTCTATCGTTTGGGTCTATCTGCTGGTGCTCATCTGTGCTGTTGTGTGGCTTCGTCTTTTGGTGATGGCGTAGTTAAGAATCTGTCTGTTAATGTTCAGAGTTAAAGCAGTTTGAGATTTTTGATAGAGTCATGTCTATGATGGGCTGTTCGGTGACGCACTTTTAGAAAAACTAACTCCCCACGGCTTGATACATCCCAATGAAAAGCGATGTCTACGACGAGCTGTTCAGTGACGCACTGGGAGCATTATTATTCGGGATATCATGCTGAATTGGGCAGTTATGCGGAAAAATTCGGCAAGAACATAGACTGGTACGTATGCTGGGTATGACGAAGAGATTGAATTCCAAATTTTACCCAACGGAGAGTTGTCTGATGAGCCGAGTTAATTACGATTCAATGTCTGATGTTGAATTGAAACAGTATTTTCTCAAGCATCGCGGGGATCAAGCTGCTTTTCAAGCATACTTAGATAGGATTAATCAGCGTCCGCGTAGGATTGTTGCAAGCCCCGACGATCCCGATTTTGATCAGAAGGTTCAAGCAGCGATTCGCCGAAAGCTAGAAGCAGCAGGAAGCGGTAGTCAGCAGGCTAAAACTGCTTTGGAACCGACCGACCAAGAGTGATTTGTGAGAGCCAAAAGTTATGTGCGGCTCAACTGTATTGTTGTGCGGCTTCGTCTTTTGGTACTGGTTGAGGCGGTACTTTGAGATTGTCTGTGAGACTTTCAGCATTAACTTGGGTATTGATTAGACAATTTAAATTAGTACAAGTTAGGCTGCTGAAATTAGAGTTCAGCTTTTAGAAACGATGACGACACGCTTAGATAAAGTACGGCTACTTCAAGACATATTTATTGCCTGTGCAACAGGTGGTGATACCAATAATGAGGAGTATAGTAAACTCCGTTTAGAGTTATTAAAAGATAGCGCAGTCAGAGTTCTTCTTCCTCAATTTGTTAGAACTTGTGACGAACTCTCAAAATTCTGGGGCTTCATTAAACCAAAGTTCAGTACCTACCAAGAACGAAGGGTGTTTATATGGGAGGAATTTGGTTCATTGATTGCGTCTCTAGAGCAAAATATTATTGCGGTTCAACCAGCAGATGATGGCATTTCTGCTATTCTTGTCAATTTCGATACTGAACATATTCACATTGCTTGGCAAAAAGCTCTTGAACGACGAAATGAAGACCCAGAAGCAGCGATTACTATGGCGCGTACATTGATCGAATCAGTTTGCAAACACATTTTGGATGAAGCAGGCGTTTCTCACAGCGATAAAGATGATTTGCCTAAACTCTATAAAGAAACTGCTAAACAACTCAATATGGCTCCTGAACAACATCAAGAAGAGGTCTTTAAACAAATTCTTGGTGGTTGCCAGACTGTGATTCAAGGGCTTGGTACTTTACGTAATAAGCTGAGTGATGCTCATGGTAAAGGGAAACAAGCTGTCAAACCTTCTCCTCGACACGCTGTACTTGCCGTCAATTTGGCGGGTTCAATGGCAGCGTTTTTGGTTGCAACTTGGGAGGAGCGATCATCGAAAGCGACCTAACAACCCAGTTGGAGCGGACTGATGCGAGATCTCGGTGTGGATGCAAAGGTTGCTTGCAGCCGCTCAACCCGAACGTTACCCTGAAGGAAGCAAGCTACAGTTGCGCCTCAATTGCCGTCTGAAACTGTCTTCACTTCTCTACGAGAGGCTGCGCGAACAATTTTGAAGAATTATTTTGAATTTAAAAAATGTCCCGTTCTGGATACACACTCCCCGTATTTGCCTGTGCTTCTGCTGTTGCAGCTTTACATTGGCTACGCGATCGCCAACCCCTAAGCGTAGTATCGGTTGATTTAATTGAACCAGCCCAAATCGCAAAAATACCAATTGAACAGGTAGCAGGACTATCTGAGAATATGGCTTTGGCAATTACTCGCAGTGACCCTGGTGATAATCTTGACTTAACTAGAGATACACCGATTTGGGCAATGGTGGAATGGCGAGAAGAGGGGGAAGAAGCTGTAATTATTCAAGGGGGGGAAGGAATTGGCAAACAGCTAAATTATGATGACAAGCCTGCTATTTACAGTTATGCTCATCGGCTGTTGCAAGAGAATTTGCGCCGTTTGCTAACACCGGGAAAAAAAATCACGGTAACAATTATTTTACCGGAGGGGCGATCGCTTGCTGTTCGGACTTCAAATGCTGCCTTTGGTGTTGTAGAAGGACTTTCTCTGTTGGGTACAAGCGGCATTTCTCAACCCTTAAGTTCACCAGATCAGCTAGTAGCTTTTCGTGCCGAATTACAAGACAAAGCTAGTCGTTTTGAGAGTTTGGTATTCTGCATTGGCGAGAACGGTCTAGATTTAGCGCGTAAACTAGGTATTGATCCCGAAAAATTAGTAAAAACTGCTAACTGGCTTGGGCCAATGCTGGTTGAAGCTGATGTACTAGGTGTTAAAGAAATTTTATTGTTTGGCTATCACGGCAAACTGATGAAACTAGCAGGGGGGATTTTTCATACTCATCACCACCTTGCTGATGGACGCCGGGAAGTTTTGGTAACACACTGTGCCTTAGCTGGGTTAAAGTCCCCAGATATACAAGTAGTATTTAATAGTGCTACAGCTGAAGCAGCACTGACATATCTCCGATCGCTAGATGTTTCAACTGGTAGTGATTGGGTAAATCAAATTTATAATGCGATCGCCGAAACTATCGATGTTCGTTCCCAAGAATACATCCAAAGCCATAGCAGCCGGGGTGCGGAAGTAACTATCTGTGGCTCTATTCTTTTTGACCGCGATCGCAAAATTATCGTGAAGAGCAAAACTGCTGGTCTGCTGATGGGAAAATTATGTTAATTTATTATGAATAATCGTAAACAATCCAAATAAACAATTTTCTCAGTAGCCACTCTCGGGTAAGTTTATCGTTTTAATACCATCTCAGATTCAGAAGTTCAGCAGACGCACTTAAGCTCGCCTGTGTAAAAGTTTTTTATACCATTATTAGGCCTCACCAGGCAGTGAAATGGTATTTATTAGACCACAGAGCGACGATTTATCCTTAACAGACATACATCTACCGGTCATGAATACAGCGGTGACTCTACTAACAGAACAAGCGCCTCAAGCACTAGAAAATATTAGGCGACTTGATCGCCAATTGGTTGTGATTTTGGACTTCGGTTCTCAATATTCTGAACTGATTGCCCGTCGCATCCGCGAAACTCAAGTCTACTCTGAAGTCCTGTCCTATCGTACTACAGCTGCACATTTACGCCAACTCAATCCTAAAGGGATTATTTTCTCTGGTGGCCCGAGTTCAGTTTATGGTGATAGCGCTCCTCATTGTGACCCAGAAATCTGGAATTTGGGAATACCCATCTTAGGTGTGTGCTACGGTATGCAGCTGATGGTAAGCCAACTCGGTGGAGAAGTGGCAAAGGCTGATCGAGGTGAGTATGGCAAAGCATCATTATATATAGATGATCCCACAGACTTACTGACTAATGTCGAAGATGGTACTACTATGTGGATGAGTCACGGAGACTCAGTTACGCAGATGCCACCAGGGTTTGAATTGCTGGCACATACAGAGAATACTCCTTGTGCTGCCATTGCTGACCACGAAAAGAAACTTTACGGTGTGCAGTTCCATCCAGAAGTAGTACATTCCATTGGTGGTATAGCATTAATCCGTAACTTTGTCTACCACATCTGCGATTGTGAACCAACTTGGACAACGGCGGCTTTTGTCGAAGAAGCGATTCGGGAAATTCGCGCTAGAGTTGGCGAAAAGCGGGTGTTGTTGGCACTTTCCGGGGGAGTAGATTCTTCTACCCTAGCCTTCTTGCTGCACAAAGCGATCGGCGATCAACTAACTTGCGTGTTTATCGATCAAGGCTTTATGCGTAAATTAGAGCCAGAACGATTACTGAAACTTTTTCAAGAACAATTTCATATTCCGGTAGAGTATGTGAATGCTCGCGATCGCTTTTTAGCGATGGTTGCTGGTGTTACAGATCCCGAAGAAAAACGCCGCCGCATCGGACACGAATTCATTAGTGTATTTGAAGAAACATCCAAACGCCTTGGTCACTTTGACTATCTGGCTCAAGGTACTCTTTATCCAGATGTGATTGAATCCGCTGACACTAATGTTGATCCGCAAACTGGTGAACGGGTAGCGGTGAAAATCAAGAGCCATCACAATGTTGGTGGGTTGCCTAAAGACCTGCGATTTAAACTAGTGGAACCGCTGCGGAAACTGTTTAAGGATGAAGTCCGCAAAGTTGGGCGTTCTATAGGTCTACCAGAAGAAATTGTCCAACGGCAACCTTTCCCTGGCCCTGGTTTGGCGATTCGCATCTTGGGTGAAGTCACTGCTGAACGGTTGAATATTTTGCGCGATGCCGATTTAATTGTGCGGCAAGAAATTAACCAACGCGGCATGTATCACGATTTCTGGCAAGCATTTGCTGTGTTGCTACCGATTCGCAGTGTCGGTGTTATGGGGGATCAACGTACCTACGCTTACCCGATTGTATTGCGGATTGTGACTAGTGAAGATGGCATGACTGCTGATTGGGCGCGTGTGCCTTACGATGTGCTGGAAGTGATTTCTACGCGGATTGTGAATGAGGTGAAAGGAGTTAACCGCGTGGTTTATGATATTACTTCTAAGCCACCTGGAACTATCGAGTGGGAGTAATTGAGTGAATTAAGTTCTGATATTAGGAATTTAGGAGACAGGAGAGAAGATAAAAACTTTTTCTCTTGACTCCTGATTTCTAATTTCTAACTGTTTTGAATCTTCAACATTTTAAGTTTAGTTATGTTCATCTAGTTATATCTTTGAAAAAAGTGCAAAACTTAAGTGCTGCTTTCAATAATTTTCCGCAACTGATAACCGAGAATTTAATTTTGCGGGAAACAAAACTAGCAGATGCGCCAGCAATTTTTCAGATTTTTGCAGATGATGAAGTCACTAAGTATCATGACTTAGAAACTGCTACCAATTTAGAGCAAGTTCAGTTTTTAATAGAACGCCGAGCAGAGCGATTTAAAAATCAACAAGGTATTCGCTGGGGAATAGCTAGGAAAGAAGACAATGTGATCATTGGTTCCTGTGGCTATGGTATTAAAAATTCCTTTCAGGCATCAATTGGATACGAACTTGCTAGAGAGTACTGGAGAAAAGGCTTTATGACAGAAGCATTAAAGGCTATCATTCAGTGGGGTTTTTACCAATTAGATTTAAATCGAATAGAAGCATTTGTCATGCTAGAAAATATTGCTTCTATTAAATTATTAGAAAACTTGGATTTTGTAGAGGAAGGATTTTTGCGAGAATATGGATTTTGGAAAGGACAATTCCATGATTTGAAGATATTTTCTTTATTAAAAAGAGATTATAGAAATAAATCTTCTTTGGAGTTGTAAGAATTGCTTTTTGAGTAAATTATTGAGAAAAGATTGCTATAACGGCAGTCTAATGGTGAAAGTAGTTCCTTGTCCAACGCCTGGACTAGTGGCTTGAATAGTGCCGCCATGTAGTTCTACTAAATGACGGGCGATCGCTAAACCCAGTCCTAGACCACCTTGTTTATGAGCAGAATCTCCCTGATGATAGCGTTCAAAAATGTAGGGCAGGAACTCTGGGCTAATACCGATACCTGTATCACTCACTGTGATTTGAGCATCAGAGCCGTTGCGAAACAACCTGATTTCCACCCGTCCCCCTGATGGGGTAAATTTAATGGCATTCGAGAGTAAATTACCCATAACTTGTTGCAAGCGGTTGATATCGCCGGAAATTGCTGGAATTGACTTGTCAAGTATGGACTCTAAACGAATATTCTTAGCATTTGCGGTTGGGTAAGCAGTCTCTATCGCTACCCCTGTAATTACCCCGATACTGACTTTGCTGATCTCAAGCTGTAGCTGGCCGCGGATGATGCGAGACATATCCAGCAAGTCTTCCAGGAGCTTTGCTTGTGACTTAGCATTGCTTTCGATGGTTTCCAGAGCGCGGGTCGTAGTGGCTTCATCCAGTTGCCGAGTCCGCAGCAGTTTTGCCCAGCCAAGAATAGCATTGAGAGGAGAGCGCAGGTCATGGGATACCATTGCGACAAACTCATCTTTAGTCCGGTTAGCTGTCTCAGCTTCTGCTCTAGCGGCTTGCTCAAGTTGCAAAAGCAGATGACGTTCAGCTTCTAACTGCTGGCGATCGTCAATATCTGTACTTGTGCCAAACCACTTCACGACATGTCCTTGTTCATCCTTGATGGGCACGCCTCTTGCTAAATGCCAGCGATAAATGCCGTCAAGTCTTTGATAGCGCATTTCGTGTTCGTAAGGTTCCCCTATTCGCAAAGCTTCTGTCCATGCCTGGATGGCTGGTTGGATGTCGTCTGGATGCAAAACTGTTGTCCAACCAAACCCCTGTGCTTGCTCAACTGTTTGCCCAGTAAATTCACGCCAGCGTTGATTGACATGCTCGTATTCACCGTTAGCATTGCAAATCCAGACAAGTTGTGGCATGGCATCAGATAAGTAGCGGTAGCGTTCCTCGCTTTGGCGCAGGGCTACTTCAGCTTGTTTGCGTTGGGTCTGGTCGATCACAAAGCAGACGCTATAGCCGTCCTCCTCTCTGCCCTCTATTCGCGCAATTCCTAAGAGAATCGGAATACGAGTTCCATCTTTGCGAAAATATTCCTTCTCAAAAGGGGTACAAACTCCAGAGGTTTGCAGTTCTTGAATTCTTTGCTGGTCTAGGGCTTGGTATTCCGGTGGTGTTAGGCAATCCCAGCGGATGCTCCCTGCTGCCAGTTCCTCATGGGTATAGCCAAGCATTTTCAGAAAAGCATCGTTTGCCTCATAAACTCGACCGTTGAAGTCACCGAAATAGATGCCAACTATATTGGATTCCACAATGCGTCGGAATTTGGCTTCGCTTTGGCGCAGTGCGACTTCAGCTTGTTGGCGATCGCGCAGCACAGCTTGCTGTTCGCTAATATCCGTCGCACTGCCAACTGCCCTCACTGGTTGCCCATTAGCATTTCGTTGAATCACTCCTTGATCTAGCACATACCGATATTGCTGATCTTTGTGACGCGTTCTATATTCAACCCTATAGTGGTCTTGATTAGCAGACATAGCCCGGAAGTAGTTACCCAAAATCTCTCTATCTTCAGGATGGATCTGCTCTCTCCACCATTGATGCGTTGCTTGTGTCTCTTCCAAGGAGTAGCCCAAAACTCGAGTTAGTCCCTCAGTTCTGTCAACCGTATTATTATCAACATTCCAGTCATAAATTAAACAATTAACTGCCGCCGCCGCCAGTTGGAAACGCTCGTTACTTTGGCGTAGCTGTTCCTCCACTTGCTTGCGTTCTGTGATGTCAAAGGTTGTACCAACAATCTGATGCGGTGAACCGTCAGCATTCCTGGTGAATATAGTATCTCGACTACAAAACCAGCGCCATTCCCCGTTAGCATGTCGCATTCGATACTCATTTTCGAGAATGTCACCATCCTTTGCTGAGTCAAATCGTTTGTACATGACAGGCGATCGCGCTAAATTATCAGGATGCATTAAATTAGGAAGAAACTCCGTTCCCATCTCTTGGATTTGTTGGGGAGTGTAGCCAAGCAGTTTATTAACCTGTCCATTGAGATAGATATTCCGCGCTTCAAGCAGGTCGTAAACATACAAAACCCCTGGAGTTGTTTCAGCAATGCGTTCGATGAAATGTTGACTCTCCTGCAATCGCTCCTCTGCTCGTTTCTTTTCAGTCACATCCCGCCAGGAAGCGACAAAGCCATCTTGCATTTTGCTGATGCGAATATCAACGGCTTTGGTTAACTGCTGTTTGCTATCACAAGAAGTATAGGTCAGTGATTCTTTCGCTAAAGGCTTACCTGTTTCCACAACTCGGCAACACTCATCAAACAAGCCACTTTTTTGAAGATTAAGTAGAATTTTGCACAGCCCTTCATTTTGCTGCTCCTCCTGACTCATTCCGTTAAATTCACAAGCAGCGGCATTTACATAATCAACCTGAAAGTCTACTATTTCACCCGTCTGATTCCGAATCGCTGAGTAAATGCCAAAACAGTCCAGCATATTCTCAACCGAAGTGCGGAAACGCTCCTCACTGCGTTGCAATTCCTGATGTAGTTGAGCATTTTTGATTGCCGAGTGGATAGTAGAGCGCAAACGCTCCGCCGTCGTCTGCCCTTTCACCAGATAATCTTGAACGCCGCTTTTCATCGCCTCGACAGCCACGGCTTCATTGCCATACCCCGTTAACATGATTACAGCAGGCATAGCTCCCTTTGTCTGCTGTTTTAATTCCGCCATAAATTCTAGCCCATCCAAGTCTGGCAGCAGAAAGTCTAATAAGATGCCATCAGGCTGAAACTGCTGACATAATACCAAGGCTGCTTCTCCCGATTCTTCTTCGAGAATTGTATAGCTGTGTTCCTGGTCTTGCAGCAGATAGCGACGATAGACCTGGCGGTCTTCAGGAGAATCATCAATGATTAAAATGGTTAGCGGTTGTGCCATGACTACTTGCTAGCAGCATTAGGGAGAATCGCAATATCCAACCAATAAGTTATGAAGCTTTGAATCGTTTGTACTAATCTGTTGATATCAATTGGTTTCAAAATATAACTAGCAACACAGCAGCGGTAACATATTTCAATATCTCTAGGGTTAGAAGAAGTAGTAAATACAACCACAGGAATAATTCTCAAGTCTTGATCTTGCTTGATTTGCTCTAAGACTTCTCGCCCATCGGTTCCCGGTAAATTCAGGTCGAGCAAAATAATTGAAGGACGAGGGGCAACTTGGGGGTCGGTATAGGGACCGTTGTGGTAAAGGAAGTCTAGCGCATCATCGCCATCAGTACAGCGAAAGACAGGATTCATAACAGCTTGTCGGTTCATGACTCGACGCAGAGCTTCAAAGTCTTCGTCGCTGTCTTCAATTACCAACAAAGATTGGGCGGTTTTGCAAATCATGGGTTCACTCCACTTCCTGCAATGTGAAATAGAAGGTACTACCTTCGCCATAAGTTGATTCCACCCAGATTTTACCGCTATGTCGTTCCACAATTTTTTTTGCAATGGTCAATCCCGCCCCTGTACCACCGCCATATTTGTTTGGCCCGTGCAGTCGTTTAAAGATCCGGAAAATCGCATCAAAGTGTTTTTCGCGAATACCAATGCCATTATCTCGCACATAGAATATAACTGGTGCTGTGGGATGGTCAAGGTAGCCAATCTCAATCCATTTTTCGGCTTTATCGTTGTATTTAATGGCGTTGGCAATCAGATTACTGAAGACTTCACCGACTTGGATGCGATCGCAATACACTGTTGGTAGCGGTCTAGGAATGCGAATCTCTACCCCCATCTCTTCAATCCGGGCGCTCAACAGGTCTAGACTTCGACGTACAACACTAGTAATGTCGGTGTGCTGCATGGAAAGATCCACTCTTCCCAAGCGGGAAAAATGCAACAGTGAATCGATTAAATCCTCCATCCGCTGGGTGAGACGAATTAAGGTTCTTAACTTATCCATCCCTTCGTCGTTCAGGATTTCGCCGTAGTCTTCAATTAAAAAATTGGAATAATTGTGAATACCGCGCAGTGGTTCTTTCAAATCATGAGAAGCAATGTAAGCAAAAGCATCCAATTCGTTATTACTGCGTTCCAGTTCGATGTTGAGTTGAGCTAGTTCATCAGCTTTTCGCAGCACTACGCCAACAATCGCGCTTCTCAACTCCAAGGCTGCATTTACCTCACAGGATTTCCAGGGAAGAGATTTTAACCTGACTATTTCTTTCCATAACTCAAACGACTTGCGGGGTGATAGATGCAAATCGCCATTTTCCTTCACTTCTACAAGCTGACTCGGATCACCTCCCCATTTTACGGTTTGCACCACCTCTGGGCGAAACCACAAAACATAGTTTTTCTGAGTTTTGGAAAAGGAAAGTGCCATCAACCCGCTAGCTACATCTCGAAATTTTTCTGCTTCTGGATAAACTTGTGATAGTGCATCAGTGTAAAAAATTTCCTCATGCAAGTTTTGATGAATCCATTCCACCAAATGTTCCATATCTGGTCTTTCTGGAATGTTACCAACGGTAAGATATTCTTTCTCAAAACAGACTGCCGCTCCTTGAGCATTAACAAGATTAAGTATGTTTGGCTGATTGTTAATTAACCCCTCAATAAAATTATTTTCTGCTGACATGTACTCTACTAACTTGCTGTTAATAGATTTCAATTGAATCTTATATTCAATATCTTCATTATCTTCTTTTGCACTTAGTTCTAAAGATGTCATTTGTCCCAAAAATTCACAGGCATTACGAATTTCATATGGGAGAAATTTAGGCGATTGGTGATGGCAGGCAATGAGTCCCCACAGTTTTTTATTTTTCATGAGAGAAACTGACATTGATGCCGTCACGCCCATATTGTGCAAATACTCAATATGACAAGGCGAAACACTCCGCAACACCGACTTGCTTAAATCTAAAGGCTGTTCAGTTAAAGGATTATTTGCAGGTACAATTGCTGCTGGTTGGTAGTCAGCATCCGGTATCAGTCTCAGCCAGTTTTGACTAAAGAGTTCTCTAGCTTGTTGAGGAATATCGAAAGCGGGGTAGTGTAAGCCTAAATAGGAAGCGAGATATTCTGGCTTATCGTCAGCAATAACTATACCATTGGAATTATGATCATCAAATCGATAGACCATCACCCGATCAAAGCCAGTAAGTTTTTTTACTTCTTTGACAAGAATTTGACTAACTTCTGTGACATTGCATGCAACCTGCAACTTAGAGATAGCCAGTTTTACTAAGTGATAGAATTTAAAAAATGCGTTACCTTTTTCTGAAAATGCAGGTTCTAACTCTAGAATTAAAACTTGATTGCTACGATGAAGAATACCATCAAAATGTACAGATTTATTGCCTGATTTTATTATAAACTCTATAGGATTGACAAATTGCAGGTCTTCTTGAGACAAACAATCTTTCAAAAAATTAATTTGATCAGATTCAAGCAACTTGCTCAAAGGTTGATTTAGTAATTCTTCTGGACTTATACCCAAAAAATGGGAGATATTATTGCTACTTTGCAGGATAGTTAGCTCTGGCTCTTTTAATGCCAAAAGGATTCCATGAGGTTGAATCAAGCCAGGAATATGAATTGGCTCTTGGTCATAGTTGGTGATGTCAACTTGGAAGGGAGTGATAATATCTTTAGCGTTCACGTCTTAGTACCAATGATTACAAGTATGTTTTGACCAGACACAACCTCTGATTTAGTTATGGAATTTTAGTAGGACTTACGCAAGTGTCATATTTTTTTCGTGGAGGTTGTCCAGAGTCAAAAGTCAAAAATCCAAAAACCTTGATTTTTTGACCCTTGACCCTTGACTCTTATACCAGAAGATATGTGTGCCAGTTGCGTAAGTCCTGTTTAGGTTTGATATACATCTGTAGGAATATGTCTAAAGTTAGATGTAGTTAAATTTAAATAAAATTTTCCCATTAATTTAGTATTTATCAAAGAGATATTTATAAATTTAAATAGATATAAATATACAAGGACTTCAAAACAGGAAAGAATTACAAACGCTAGTGAACGGTTAACCGCAAATAGGAGCGTGGCTCGACGAACTGAGTTACTTTTTAGCTAAAATTGATGCGATCGCAGTAAAATTGCCAATGATGTGTTCTCTAAGAAAAACAACCAGATCATTAGCAATAATTCTCATTTTTCCAACGTTAATGGAGATGTTATGCAACCTCCTCTCCCGCTTGCTGGCTTAAACATCCTTGTAGTTGATGATGATGATGATACTCGCTTTTATATTACTACCGTATTGGAAGCAGATGGAGCCACCGTCATGGCAGTTGCATCAGCAGCAGCAGCACGGCAAGTGTTACCTGAATTGCAACCCGATGTGTTGATTTCTGATATTGCTATGCCTGGTGAAGATGGCTACACCCTGATCCGCAAGGTACGGGCGCTAAAGCCAGATAATGGTGGAAAAGTCCTTGCTATTGCCTTAACAGCTTATGGCGATAGTGAGGATCGGATCCGTGCCTTGGAAGCTGGTTTTCAAACTCATGTAGCTAAACCCATTGATCCAGAAGAACTAATTGCGATCGTCACCAGTTTGATTGCTTCTTGTAATTGGTAATTGTGGAAAAGCTGTTATTTGATCACCAATGACATTTTCTCAAAATTCCTATTAGCTATGTCTACCCTTAGTATTTATTTTTTCCAAGAACCACTTTCGCACTTTACTAAACGTTCAAGTATAGCAATATTTTTTTGATCGCCGGAAGTACGGATTTGCTTTTCAACAGCGATGTTAATTAGTTCCATCTCCAAGCGCCTGATATCAGCCTGTTGTTCATCGGTTTGAATTTTGGGGCTATTTACATTTTCCAGATTTTGTAAAACAGGCTTTTGCTTGTCTAACTCAAACCTGTTGACTAAAGAATTGACTACATAGCTTTGTTCTGCACGAGCTGTTTGTAAAATTTGGTTAATTGGTTGACTAAGAATTGCTTTTTCCTGCTTTGGAGATAATTTATTCTGCAACCAAGCTTCAGAGGTAGATATTGGTAAATCTATAGATTTTTCATCGACTTTAGCGAAAGCATGGGCTTCAGCATAGGCTACTCGTCCATCTTTATTGTAGTCTGCGGAAGTAACAGCCTTACCTGTGCGATCGCGTCCACTCAAGCCAGCAAAGAAACTAGAACTATAATCTCGATAATCAGCTTCGTTTACCTCTGGTGTACAGCCCACTGAAGGTAGGCTTTTAATTGTCGCAAAGAAACCACAACGCGTCTGAAGTGCTACAGGACGTGTAGGTTCTCCTCCCTCGTAAATAAAATTAGCAAAAGAACCAGAAAAGCACTGAGCCATCATTGTGACAACAGGTGTTTTTGGAGATGTTTTGTCCAACATTTGGGAAAACTGCCTCACACTTAGCTGTTGCTTATTCCACAAGTAAAAGGAATTGTTATCCTGGTCTTGTTCATTCAGCCCTCCATGTCCTGTGAAGTATAAAAATGACAGTTTAGGACTTTTTTGTTGTGCTAGCTGTTGAAAATAACGCTCTAAATTACTTGAGGTAGTAGCACCTTTGAGATGGGGAATATTCGGTCGTTTAAATTGCTGTCTTCTTAGCTGATCAATATAACGAATAGAGGCTTGTCCATCGTTACCATTGGCAAAGAAGATGGAGGCAACTTGCTGGGGATTATATCCCATGAATTGCAGGGTGCGCTGAAAGTAAAGTACATTTTTCTCTAAGGCAATTTCGTTGAAAGAAGGCGCACCACCACCACCCACAACTAAAAAATTTGGTGCTGACTGCGTACTTTGACAGACATGAGAATGTTGTGGACTTACCTCTCTAGAGAGTGGAACCACAATTAGCAAGCCACTGGTAAAACTGATTAATAAGCGGCGCATTTGAAAATATACTGTATGGATTTATTCCATTACAGCACTTCTAATAGGGGTCTGCTGTGACACGGATACCATTGGCGAATGTACTACTAAAACTTCATTAAAAAGTTACAGATAAGTTAAGAATAATTGTAGGTTGGGTTGAACGGAGTGAAACCCAACAAAGGCTTGAAAATGTTGGGTTTCGTTCCTCAACCCAACCTACATAATTTTATTTTTTGGGCTTAACTGTATAGATTTACTCCATTACAGCACTTCTAATAGGGGTCTGCTGTGACACGGATACCATTGGCGAATGTACTACTAAAACTTCATTAAAAAGTTACAGATAAGTACTCAAGCATAATTAATTACACACATTGTTTTCTTATTCCCATTCCCCATTCCCCATTCCCTGTCTCCACTAATGAATTGAATTTTGTCCAACTACTTATCTAAGCATTATTGCTTACCAGTCTCAAAGCTAATGTGCTCAGACTTATATGTAGGTGGCTCCACGTGAATTAAAATCCTCACGGGACTGAAACGTTCTTCTAGTCGGCTTTCTACTTCTTCAGTGATATGGTGAGCCGTTTCTACATCTGGTGCATCTACTATTAAATGCATTTCAATGAACACTTGACGACCAAGAACACCGCGAGAGGCGATATCATGACAGTTAATCACGCCAGGGACAGAAGTAGCGATCGCATGTATTGCTTCTGGTGCGATCGCCATTTGATCAACAAGCCAAGGCAAATTCTCTTTTAATACTGACCAGCCACTCCAAAATACCAACAAAGCGACGGGAAAAGCTAACACTATATCCATCCATTGATAACCTAGCCAAACCCCTATCAACCCGCCAATTACAGATATTGTCACCCAAATATCGCTCATGGTATGTGTGGCATCAGCTATTAAAATTGAGCTACCTACCCGCCTACCCACACTCCGTTCGTAAAATGCCACAAAAATATTTACGCCTAGCACAATTAATAATAACCACAACTCAGGTGGCGATATTTTCACAAGTTCGCCACCTTTAATAATTCGTTCGATGGCTCCTTGCAGAATTTCAAAGCAAGCTATTCCTAAGAAGGCTGCTATTCCTAGAGCTCCTACGGCTTCAAATTTGTGGTGTCCGTAGGGATGTTCGCGATCGGGTTGTGGAGAAGAAAACTTACTAGCAATTAATCCTAAAACATTGTTGGCGCTATCTGTCACACTATGCAAGGCATCAGCTAGCAAGCTTAAAGAACCTGTCCAGTAGCCCACAATTGCTTTTAATCCCATTACAAACAGGTTGAGCAGTAGGGTAATAATTAAAACTTTTCGCACTTCGGCGCGATTATCGTAAGCCATAGAGAATTTATAACATCAAGTTCTATGACTTCTAATGTAAAACTTAAAACATAAATAAATACAAATAAAGTGTATCAAAGTCTTACGCAGTAAGGATTAAACCTCTCTATAGTCTTTGATTTTATCTTGATTTATTGAGATTCTTTTTAACTAACAGAAGCTACAAGCTTGATAGAGGTTGACAGTAGCTTGACTAACAACAGCGTATTTTTAGCATTAATAGCAAGTAATTCTAATTAATTTTCTTTGTCTCTAAATGTTCATACCACCGCGTCAAAGTTGGCTTTGTGTACAAAGTTTTGCCTAGACCATCCATTGGTGTTGAGAATGAACGCCGAGACAAAGAGGTAAAACTCAAGCTTTATGCGTATAGAGGGTTTCAGGAATACTGGATTGTTGATTGGCGGTTACAACAGGTTGAAGTCTACCGACGAGAAAAGGCAACGCTGGTATTAGTAGCGACCTTATTTGCTAGTGATGAATTTAACTCACCTCTGTTGCCTGATTTCGTTTGTTTAGTGAGAAGATTGTTTGTCTGAGTATGAAAGCAACGTCTCCAGTAAATTGGTTGAAAAGTCTCTCGAACACTAGTTACTTGAATAGACTATATACAGCAGCAATTTGATCCCCTGATACTTCTTGCGGTTTTTTTTCGTGTCCGTCGCGTATGTACAATTTATTTTTATACCACACAGGATCAGTGCAGGCACTTGATTCTAGCATAAGCACTGTATGCCCTTCATAAGTTATGGGAGTTAAGCTTGTGTTAATCCTAGTCTTCAGGACTTCAGGCAGATCGGACTCACGAATTTTTCTAGAAATAGAAAGTATGTAATCATCCAATGTATTACCTCTAAGACGTGCTTCCCGTTCCAATCCAACAATACCGAAGGGGTCAACACGAGGTGCAATAATACCATCTAGCTTCTCAATACGTTGACTATGTTGCTCGTTATCAGACACACCAATAAAGATATATCCCTTCTTCCCTCTACCTAAATTTGCCATCGCGGCAAGATTCTGGAGAATTTTTTCAAAAGCTCCTTCATCAAATTGTCTATTGCTACTACTCAGAGTATAAAGTCCCTGCTTAAAATCATAGTTTGGAGATTCAATTCTTGACCTCCTTAAGTAGTTAACGAAGTCTAATGCATATGAACCGCTACTACGAGTTGCAGTAGTAGAAGATTTGAAGTAATTTTCGATTAAGCCTTTAGTAAGACCAATATTATTAACTCTATTGCGTTCTGTTGTAGTTGAACTCATTTTAATTTTAGATGCTAGATCATAGACAGCATCACAAATGTCTTGATTAACAAATGGTTCTTTCGAGTTTTTTATGATCAAATCATAAAAAGCCATAAATAGGGAATAAAACGGCTCTTTAACTGTGTTACCTTTTGCCTTTGGATTCAAGGTTTTGCTAAGAAAGTTTTTCTGGTCTGTTCCTGCAACGGCTGTAATAACTGTCTGAATCCATGACAAGACTTTCTTAATATCTTCTCCTAAATTATTTTCTCCATATCTAGCAATGGCGACATCAATTTCGTCTGACTTATCGACATCACCTTTGCTGTAGTAGTTATCGAACTTTGATTTGCTAGCAGCAAAAGGAGATCCTAATGCAATAGATAATATTATGTCTGCGAGGAATTGTTCATCATCGCTGTCGCGAAGATCAGAGACACGCATAATTGCCTGATTACACCAAATTGTATCCTCTGCTCGAACTCCGTAGCCAAGATCAATTGACTTAGCATCTATACTGATAGCAGGCATCTCAGTCAAAGGTAACACTTCTCTTGACACATCACCACGAATTTCCGAAGCAAGAGATCTTACCAGATTTGAAAATCTACTTGTAACACCTGCTTGTCTTACCTCTTGGGGTGATAAATGTTTTCCACTCGAATTGATTCTGTTAAAAATATGTTCTATTTCATTAGGTTGTTTGGGTTGATAAATCGTGACAGCAAGCTGATATTCGAGGAACTTTACGCATTGTTCTGGTTCAAGAAGCTTAGATTTTTCTAAATCTACAGATTTAAATATATGTTTAAGCAATAACTCATTTGCATATGGATGTTTTCTTACATCGAAAAAAGATCCATTAACTGCAAACTGGTTTTCTATAAATCCGAAAAGAGCATTCAATCGTTGCATTCCATCAATTATTTCAAAAGCACTGTCTCCATCACTCAGCTTAACTTCTCCAAGCAAGATTAGTGGAATAGGGTAATCAAGTAATACACTTTCAACAAGAGAAGCCTTTTCGTCTTTTGTCCAGACAAGCTTACGCTGATATTGACGGTTGACAATCAGCTTGCCTGTTCGGTAAAGACGGTATAGCTCTGGTATGCCAGTTCCTTTTGGAGTAATACTCATAACTTGATTTAAAGAATACGCAGACTAATTACTTTAGCCAATCTTAACCCTATAGAAGCATCCAGCACCTAAACGAGGCAAAAATTACTTATATACGTTAGCTTAAAATATAAGGTATAACTATTTATAAATAGTTATCGTGAAAACCTAAAGATTACCCGATCATCCTCAAACTACTATTGCACAAGCAAAGTTTGAGCGATCGCCTTTAATTCTCTACGCGATAAAATGAAGTACCCACCGCCAAGCTTTTAACGATAACGGTGGGTATTTTCCAATGCTTCTTGGTTAAAGCAAGAAGCGATATCCTTAGTTTTTTCTAAACTTTCAGTCTCCCAGTTCAATAATTACCTGGGATGAATGTGGCGTCTAGGCGCCCACCCTGGATTAAGAATACCTGCCAAATCTTCTTCAGACAATTTGCTGATCTCAGTTTGCAGTTCTTCGACAGTAAATTCATAGCCACGCTCTTTAGCTATTTTGACGAAAGCTTCTGGGTTATCTGTGGCTTTGAGTCTTTCCTTTAATGCCTGGTCTTGCTTTACAGCGTTAAAAAGTTGAGCAGCATTTTGCTGTGTCATGACAGTCCATCTCCTGTTTTAAACAATAGATTTGAATGTCGTAATTTGACTCCTATCGTCTCACCAGATCCAGCATAGGAGTCCTTAACTAAGGTTATACCCTTAAATCTTAGACCAAAGAGGAAAATGCATTGATTTTGACAAGAAAATATAAGTTTAGGCTAGTAAGAATATTTTTTGCGAAATTCAGCCCTAATTTTGAAGGGTATTAATACCCAATCCTCAATGCTTGACTCTCTAGCAAATGCCATGTTAATCTCAATCAGACCAATCGGTCGGAAAAACTTTCATGTCTAAAGGCGAAGAAACAAAAACCAAAATTCTCCAACAAGCAGCGGAACTTTTTAACCAACAAGGTTATGCTGGCTCGTCTATGTCAGATATTATGCGTGTGACTGGATTGCAGAAAGGAGGAATTTATAATCACTTCCAAAGCAAAGATGAGCTAGCACTACAGGCTTTCGACTTTGCGATCGCCTGTATCGGTAAGCATTATAAATCTGCATTGCAAAGCAAGCGCCATGCAGTTGAACGTCTGCAAGCAATTATTGAAGTATTTAGTAGTTTTGCAGATAACCCACCAATTCCGGGAGGGTGTCCACTACTGAATACTGCTGTTGAGAGTGATGATGCTCATCCGGCGCTGCGCGATCGCACTCAACAAGCGATGAACTCTTGGCTTAATCTGATTCGTCGAATTATTGAAACAGGAATTAAAAAAGGTGAAATTCGCCCTGAAGTGAATGCTGATGAAATCGCAACCATCATAACTGCAACTCTAGAAGGAGCGATTATGATGAGCAAGCTATACGGAGATTCTATTCACATGCAAAGAGCAGTTAATCACCTGAATCAATATATAAAAACTCATCTTTAAATTTATCGAAACCAATAAATGTCTAAATCAACCATGAATAAGTCTCTATTGCTCCAAGAAAAACCCTTACGTCTGATTACTATTCCTATTAGTCATTACTGTGAAAAGGTGAGATGGGCGCTGACAAAATGGCAAATTTCTTATGTAGAAGAACCGCATATGCCACCATTCCATCGATTTGCAACTAGTCGTGTTGGTGGAAAGTCTACTCCAGTTTTGATAACCGAAACAAATGTCTTCACTGATTCAACTAATATTTTAAGATATTTGGATAAAATTACCCCTAACGATTCCAAGCTTTATCCTATTGACATGAATCTGCGCCGAGAAGTAGAAGAATTAGAAGATTTATTTAATCAGCATCTCGGACCAGCTACACGCTGTTGGGGTTACTCTTATATAATGAATGACTACAACTTGATAAAACGTATCTGGTGTCAGGATGTTCCTTTTATTGAGCAAGCATTATTTCCAGTAGTTTTTCCAGTAATGCGAAAAGTTGTGCAGAAAACCTTTAAGATAACACCAGAATCAGCCGTACAAGCTTACGAACAAATCAAAACTATTTTTGCAAAAGTTAGCGAATTATTAACCGATGGACGCACTTATTTAGTTGGGGATAGTTTTTCTGCTGCTGATATTACCTTTGCCGCACTCTCTGCTCCTGTTTTACAACCTCCAGAGCATCCGATAAAAGGTCGAGATTTACAGACATTACCACCCCAAATGGTATCAAGTATTAATGCTTTTCGAGAGACTCTAGCAGGAAATTTTGCATTGCGCTTATACCGCGATCGACAAAATTTATTCGAGAAATTTTAAAATGGCCACATCGGCTATTCAGTTAACATTTATATTTATAAACTTCTCGGCCTTTTTGAGCAGCTTTTGCAGGAGTTTTCTATGCTCTTTTTTTGGCCGTGAGCAGTTAACCTTGGGAGATATTGTTGCTGGCATAGCCATACACTCATTACCTCTTTTAGGTGTTAGTCTCAGTGACTACCCCAAGCTAAATGAATGGTCTGAGCGCTTGATGCAACGCCCAGCATGGCAGAAAACCAAATTGAGTCCTGAAGACTTTGAAGCATTTAAACGGCGAGTCAGAGTTCTGGTGAAGCTGCGTAGACGTGAAAAATCAAGCAAAATAGTTCAAAAAGCCAAGTTGCTTTTCAAAGAGCCATGCCAGATGTCATCTGAGTAAATTTGCTAGAGTGAACACACCAGGATTTTTCAGTCAAATCTCTGATTAGTCCAGCAGACGAGGCTATCCATGCTTACAAGTACCTTACTTCTCTCAAACCAACTCCCCGCCCTACAATATTCCTCCACACCAGAGCGTTTCGATGAAACCTGGGAAGCCCCCCTGGCTACTCTCCTGGGACTAGGACGCGCCGCCGGTGCTGAATTTATCGAATTTTTCTTAGAGCGTCGCAACTACATCAGTTGTCTTGCAGAAGACGATACAATTACCAGTATTTCACCAAGTCTAGCGACAGGTGCAGGCGTCAGGGTATTTCGCGGTAAAGCTGATTGCTACGTCAGCACCAATGACCTTTCGTTTTCCGGTTTGAAAGCAGCCTTAGAAAAAGGTCTTTCTATCCTAGGATTACAACTACCTGCTCCTAACGCTTTCATTCCAGAAATCAACCTGGAATTATTGAGAGACTATGCCACAAAAAGAGGCAAAGATGGGTGGTTAACTCTGTGTAGCTCCATCCGGGAAATGGGAGAAGTCCTCCTAGATGGTACCGCCCAACTCAAGCTAAAAGCTAGCCATGTACAATCGCGCCGCGCTACCTACTTCCGAGATTGGCAAGAAGTTTTAGTCGCCGCCAGCGATGGTACTTTTGCCCGTGATATTCGCCTTACCCAGTCAGTAGGATTTAACCTCCTGTCTGCTGATGGTGCTAATCGCGCCTCCATCGGTGAACGTGCTGGTAATACAAGTGATGCTAACTTCTTGAGAACTTGGGATTATCAACAAGCCGCCGAGCAAATATCCGAATCCGCTGGGAAAATGCTCTACGCAGATTACGTAGAATCAGGCACTTACCCCATCATTATGGCGAATCATTTTGGCGGCGTCATCTTCCACGAAGCCTGCGGACACTTGCTGGAAACTACTCAAATTGAACGCAATACCTCTCCCTTTGCTGATAAAAAAGGTGAGAAAATTGCCCACGAAAGTTTGACAGCTTGGGATGAAGGGCGAGCCGAAAATGCCTTCGGAACAATTGACATGGATGACGAAGGTATGCCCGCGCAAAGAACCCTATTAATTGAAAAAGGCGTTCTCAAAAACTTCTTAGCAGATAGGACAGGTTCTGCGCGCACTGGACACCCCAGAACTGGAAGTGGAAGACGCCAGAATTATACCTATGCTGCTGCTAGCCGGATGCGTAATACTTATATTGATTCTGGTGAATACAGCATTGATGACTTATTTGCCTCTGTTGATAAAGGTATTTACTGTAAAAAGATGGGTGGCGGTAGTGTTGGTGCAACAGGTCAATTCAACTTTAGCGTCGATGAAGCTTATTTGATTGAAAATGGCAAAATCACCAAACCGCTAAAGGGAGCTATCCTCATCGGTGAAGCTAAGGAAATTATGAACAAAATTTCCATGTGTTCTCAAGATTTGGAACTCGCACCCGGTTTTTGTGGCTCTGTCAGTGGCAGTATTTACACCACAGTAGGGCAGCCCCACATCAAAGTTGATTCGATTACCGTAGGTGGACGATAAAGAATTCTACTTCACGGGAAACTCTTCGTGTCTTGGTGTCTTTGTGGTTAATAAAAACACAAAGACACTAAGGCACAAAGTGAATAGAACTTTTTGCGCTACAAAATCCTAAATCAAAAATTGACTATGCCGAATATCAATGAAATTGCAACTTCTGCCAAGGACAATGCTAACAAGCTTGGCATTAAAAAATTCGACATTTATGGCTCAACAGTAGATGACACTAGCGTGCAAGTCGATCAAGGTGAGCCAAAACAAGTCAAAGCCTCAAATCGTTCTGGTGTTACTGTTCGTGTCTGGAATGAAGATAATACAATGGGTGTCACCAGCACCACAGATGTAGATCCCAATGGGCTGGAATTAGCTTTGAAAACTGCTTACGAAGCTAGTTTCTTTGGAGTTAAAGAGAATATCCCTGATTTTAGTCCAGAGGCGACTATTCCTATTCCAAATAAACCTCAAGATAAAGCACCCCAAGCGCCTGCTTCAGAACTAATAGAAAGACTGCTGATTGCTGAAAAAGAATTAATGGCATCTCATCCAGCAATTAAAGGAGTGCCTTATAACGGTTTGGCGCAAAGAGATATTGACAGATTCTATGTTAATAGTGATGGCGCAGTCAGAACTGAATCTCATTCTTTGACATCGATTTATCTTTATAGCAAAACTGAAGAAGACGGAAAAAAACCACGCAGTGCAGGCGCTTTCAGAATCAATCAGAGTTTAGATAATCTAGATATCAATGGGTGCATCAAAGAAACCGCAGAGAAAACTATCAGCCACTTGAACTATGAAAAAATCACGACTGGCAAATATAGAGTTGTTTTCTCACCGGAAGCTTTTTTAAGTCTGTTGGGTGGTTTTTCTAACTTGTTCAACGCTCAAAGCATTCTGGACAACCAAAGCCTATCTACTCCTGATGATTTAGGTAAGCAAATTGCTTCCCCTATGCTTTCGGTTTATGATGATGCGTTACATCCCGCTAATATAGGCGCAGAAACTTTTGATGGCGAAGGAACTCCTACCCGGAAAATTTCGCTGATTGAAAATGGCGTTTTAACAGGCTTTCTCCATAGTGCAGGAACTGCCAAAAGGATGAATGCACAGCCAACAGGTAATGCAAGTATTGGTGCAAAAGTCAGTGTCAGTCCCAATTTTTATCACGTTTCTTCAGCAGCAACTAATGAGCAGGAATTTAGCCTTGAAACTTCTGAGAATGTGATTTTTATTGATGATTTACAAGCTCTCCATGCGGGAGTTAAGGCTTTACAAGGCTCGTTTTCTTTGCCGTTTGATGGTTGGTTAGTTAACAAGGGTGTGAGAACAAGCATTGAGTCAGCAACTGTTGCTGGGGATTTCTTGGAACTCTTGAAGTCGATTATTTATGTCGAAAAAGAAGCGGAGTTAACTCCAGGAGGAGTCTGTCCCAAAATCTGGATTGACGAACTATCCATTACCGGCGAGTAAAACTTAAGAATAGACATCTCCAGAAATTAAATATACGTTATCCAGAACCCTTATAGAGACGTAGCACTGCTACGTCTCTACATTCATTTTTACCAGATGTCTAATTGGGAGTTAGAAGTTATGAGTTTTTGCTTTTAAACTCATAACTCTCATTCGCCTCCTCCAATACCAAGATTAATATCAAACCCATCAGCACCATTTAGATTAGTACCAATCATCACAGCGCCATCTACTTGAGCATTATGTAAATTAGCATCACTTAAATTGGCATTAGTCAGGTTAGCATTCTCGAAGCTAGTACCACTGGCAAAAGTTTCTGTGAGATTAGCAGACTTCAAGTTTGCACCAGTTAAATCAGCACCTTCTAAGTTAGCGCCTTCAAGATTAGCACCCTGTAAATTTGCATTTCTCAAGTCAACGCCTATTAAGTGAGCACCTTTCAGGTTGACACCTTTTAAATTACACCCAAGACATTCTCTAGTTTCTAGCAAGCGCCGGACGGGAGCGACTTTTTCAGCTTTGACGGGAATGGGAGCACTGAAAGCTACCGTGCTGAGTAAAGCTGCTGCTGTCAAAAATATTGGTTTCATTTTTATTTACCTCCGACACTTCTAGAAGTTATTAAAGATTTAACTTCTACAGTCCCATTCTCTCAAATTTAAGAATCCTGCCCTCATGCGATCGGAGGAATTAAAAATTTCTATGAGACTACGTATTTTTTCTTAAGTTAGTCCGTACGGACTAAAAGAATATGCGTATCAGAAAGCCTTTTGGGTTAAATCGGGAGTTAAAGTTTTAATTTAAACTTTAATAATCTATCTTTTGAAAATCAGAAGTCTATCTTTGGACTCTTGATTTTTAAAATCAAATGTCGAACTTAGTAGAGCTAAAAGTTTGGAGTTGCTTAGTACACGTCACTCTAAAAAAGGGTCGAAATTTAATTTTTTGTAGGTTGGGGAGCCAGTGCGTTGCGGTGAATCAGCGCTCTTGGTAGGGTTTCCCGACAGCCAGGCGACTGTGTTGGCCCTACAGCCCGAAGCGGGCAACAAAAAGGCAGGCGTGCCGGAGGCATCACCCGTTGGCGCAGCCTCTCGTAGAGAAGGGAGGTTCCGGCAGTTGTAGCACCTGGCGTTTGAGTCACGTAGACGCCGGAGGCGGCTGACCGCAGGGTAACCCAACGTTTGCGCGCTTGTTGGGTTTCGCTCCGCTTAACCCAACCTACAGTTAGTATTTCCAACTACAGTTAGTATTTCCAACCCTTATTAATGGTGAGATGCACTTAGTTGCGGGAGTTTCCACTCTGGCAAAAGAGTGAAAGCCCCTCATCATCTTAAGTCAAAGCTCTTTGCAGTCGTTGTTCTAAAGAAACCAGATCTACTCCAAGATTTTGCAAAACCTTAATTGCTACTCCCTCAGCTGCACTTCCTGCTCCTTCCTTGAGAATGCCTAACAGCAAATGCTCTGTGCCAATATAGTTATGAGCCAACTGCTGGGACTGTTCTACTGCTAGTTCTAACACTTGCTTGGCTCTAGGCGTAAAGGGAATATCCACAGGTGTAAATCCCCTGCCTCTACCGATAATCTTTTCTACTTCAATTTGAGCATTTTCCAAGTTCACCCCCACAGAGGTGAGAAACTGGGCTGCAAAACCACTACCTTCACCAACCAGTCCCAGCAAAATCTGTTCGGTGCCAACATATCGATGTCCTAAGCGACGAGATTCACTTTGAGCAATATTGATGGCTATAACAGCTTTTTGGGTGAATCTTTCAAATCCTCTAAGGTGGAATCTGCCAGACGTAAACCCGAAAAGTCTTTCAAAGATAGACTCAAAAAATCTTTCAAACATAAACCCTTCCTGCGTAGATATGTTGTTGACTGGTTCAAGGGTGCCTTCGTCGTAGACGCGCTGAAGGTGTTCGCGTTTATTTTTCCCTGTCGTTAAAAAAGACAGCAAATTCTCCATCGTCTCTGCATTCGCTGAGTACCACAGAAATTGCTTCTCTTTTCGGCAATTAACTAACTCTTCAATCCGCAGCTTCTCCAAATGGTGCGATAGCGTTGAGTTCGGAATCTTGAGCTTTTGGTGAATCTCTCCCACTGTCATTCCGTCTGGATAAGCCGCAAATAGCAGCCGCATAATTTCCAGCCGAGGCTCTGACCCCAGTGCAGCAAAAATGTCTGCATACTGTGCCGTGTCTTTGTTGTCATCCATATTTCTAGAATAATCGAAATAAGTAATTTGTCAACAGGAGCATGACAGGACAGAGACTTTCTTTACCTGAGTTGCTCTTGTTTCATTTTGACTTTTGTAGTTACCCGAGGATGTCAATTAAGCCTTACCGCTACCTAACAAATACAGCAGCGCCATGCGAACAGCAACACCGCTGGTAACTTGCGATTGAATGAGACTAAACTCTGGATCATCCATCAAGTCCGAGCTAATTTCGACACCACGATTGACTGGCCCTGGATGCAAAACTTTAACATTCGGCTTGCATAGTTGCAACTTTGGGCGTGTAATGCCAAATAGCTGGTGATATTCTCGTAAACTTGGCAGTAAATGAGCAGTCATGCGTTCCTTTTGTAGACGTAAAGTCATCACAAAATCAGCATTCTGCAAAGCTGGTTCTAGCTGCCAATGTAGAAATAGTTGGGGATTGGGGGATGAGGGAGCAGCACTTTGGCTCCCTTCTCTACGAGAGACTGCGCCAACGGCTTCGCTCAGGACAAGCCGCTCAGTGACCGGGGGAGCAGGGGGAGCAGGGGGAGAAATAAGCAATGACTCTTGACTCTTGGCTTCTGACTCCTCTGAGATAAACTCAGCAAATAACTTGGGTAAAAGAGTGGGTGGTGCGGCGAGATGCACTTGAGCGCCACTGGCAATAAAACTCCAGATATTTGATCGCGCTACGCGAGAATGCAGAATATCTCCAACAATGGCAATCTTTTTACCTTTTAAAAGTTCCAGTTGGGGATGATTTGGGTCAATTAGAGTACAGATGGTAAATAAATCTAGCAGTGCTTGGGAGGGATGTTCATGTTGACCATCACCAGCATTGAGGACGCTAACTCGTACACCAAGACGATCCATTTCAGCCGCGATCGCATTAGGTACTCCTGCTTCCCGATGGCGAATCACCATAATATCAGTTCCCATCGCCAAATAGGTCTTCGCTGTGTCGAGAATTGTTTCTCCTTTAGTAATCGAAGAAGTCGCTGCGGTGAAGTTCAGCGTATCTGCACTTAAGCGTTTGGCAGCAATTTCAAAACTGCTGCGAGTGCGGGTAGATGGTTCAAAAAATAAATTCGCCACTACCTGTCCTTGCAAAGTTGGCACTTTCTTTGTCCGCCGTGATAGTACCTCCTGAAAACTGGCAGCAGTTTGCAAAACAGTATTGTATTCAGCGGTAGTGAAGTCAGCCAGGGAAAGAACGTGATGACGATTCCAAGTGGTAGTAGGCATAAATAGCTATCAGTTTCCTGCTATGGAGATACGAGCGTAGACGCAAAGGGGCTTGTCGTCAGACATCGCGTCTCTACAGCTTTTTAATTTACATATGCAGAGGAAATGATATCATCTGTCTCTTATCACATTCGCTAAAATACCACAGACACTAACTTTGTAAATGGAAAACCTTCAAAGCTACAGAAATCAAAGTGAGGAACGTTAGAAATCCGATTGTATCAAGCATTGTTGTCACTAAAGGCCCACTAACTAAGGCAGGGTCGAGCTTCAGCCGCTTCAAACCCATTGGCAATAAAGTACCGAGTGTGACAGCCACAATTGTATTAGTTGCCATTACCATTCCGGCAATTAAGGCCACCCATCGCTCTTGGGGTCGCGCCCAAATCAAGGAAAGCAGGATCATCGCTGTGGCTAAAACTACTGCTGTACCTAAACCAGCAAAAAGTTCTTTGCGGAGAATTTTTAGTGTATCTTTGGGTGTCACTTCACCCACACCCAAGCCTCGGATTGTTACTGTTAATGCTTGAATCCCAACAGTACCACCAGTGTTAGAAAAAATTGGCATGATAACTGCTAAAACTGGCACAGCAGAAATTATAGTTTGGAAAGGCGCGATCGCACTAGCGGCACCGATATACAGTGCCATGATACCTAACAGCCAGGGCAAGCGGTTGCGTATGGTGAGTAAGGGAGGAGACAAAGCTGCTTCATCACCACTTACACCCGCCAGTTTTTGAATATCTTCTGTGGCTTCCTCCTCCAAAATATCCATCACATCATCAATCGTGATAATGCCGACTAATCTGTCTTCCCGGTCAACCACAGGGATAGCAATTAAGTCATAGCGCTTCATGATTTGGGCGACTTCTTCTTGGGAGGTTTCAGTTCTCACCTTGATGACGCGATCGCTAGCAATATCGCGGATTAAAACATCGGGAAAAGTAAACAGCAACTGGCGCAGTGAAACCACTCTCACCAACGTCCGGTTATCGTCTGTGACGTAGGCGTAGTAAATTGTTTCCTTGTCTTCGTCCTGACGGCGGATTTTGCTCAAGGCTTCTCCTACAGTCAATCCTTCCCGCAACCGCACATATTCCGTGGTCATTACCCGCCCAGCAGTACCTTCTGGATAACCGAGAATCGTTGCCGTTGCTTGCCTTTGTTCGGGACTCAGTTCTTGCAATAACCGTTTGATTACCCCAGCAGGCAATTCGTCAAATAATTCTGCGCGTTCATCAGGACTCATCGCTTCTACAAGTTGCACCACCTCAACATCATGCAGGGAATTAATTAGTTCTTCCTGCACCTCTGTTGGCAGATATTCAAATACATCAATTGCCTGACCTTTGTTGAGTAGACGAAATGCGATCGCTCGCTGTTTTTGAGGCAACTGTGTAATGTATTCACCCACATCCACGGGTTGTAAGCGATTTAAATCCCATTTCAATTGGTTCAAATCGGCGATGTCAAGAGCCGAATTGCGAACATCCTCTATGAGCATTATGAATACCTCCTAATGTCTCCCCCGCGCTGGGAGACTGTCTCACCAGCTTAGAGGAGGTTGCTACTGCCACCTTGTGGACTTTGGTCCATAAAATCTCAATAATTCAATATCGATATCCAATCAGGGTATCGCTAAGGCATATCCTAACCCGGAATGGTCTTATGCGGTAGCTGCTTATTATTAGTGTTGAAAGTTTGTAGCATTCTGCACAAGTAAGTAACTCAGTTGCTCTGACTTTTATGTAGTTTTCCTGTGACTTAGAGTAAATTCTACTAGTGTTGTAAATTGTGTCAACCCGAGCAACAAATTTACTATCAAACTTTATTAATACAGTTAAAATTTTTACAAACATATGGAGTTATTAAAAGCGATCGCCATAGGAAAATGACAAGATGCGATGACTCTACACAAATCTCACTTATTTGACAATAACCAGTGGTAACATTTGTGAACTTTAGCAGTTCGTTCTACTACTAAAGTATAAACAGTTCCTTTTGCACTTATCCGATAATCTGATTTATTGGGTGAAAAATACTTACATTCCACTACCTAAGTACACGTCACTCTAAAAAAGGGTTGAAATTTAATTTTTTGTAGGTTGGGGAGCCAGTGCGTTGCCCAGAGTTGTCTGTAGACGCTTCTGCGGTGAGACAGCCCTGAAGGAGGGTTTCCCTCCGTAGGGGACTGCGTTCGCCCTACAGCCCGAAGCGGGCATCCTGCGGCAGGCGTGCCGGAGGCATCACCCGAAGGGCTTCCCGCAGGGTGCGGAGGCTGACTCCGTTGGCGCAGCCTCTCTGAAAGAGATTCAGAACTTCTCACTCGGGGAGACGCCTGCCTTTTTGTTGCCCAAAGGGCTGTAGGGCGAACGGGAGGTTCCGGCAGTTGTAGCACCTGGCGTTTGAGGAACGAAACCCAACAAGCGCCCAAACGTTGGGTTTCGCTCCGCTTAACCCAACCTACGATTCTCCTTAACCCAAGCGTATTGACTTTTATCATGTTTAAAAGTTTTTATATTTACAATTTATTCAATGTATTTTTGGTTAATTTTGTTTTGTAAATCGATGTAATTGCATAACAGCCCGACGTATTGGCATAACAGCCCGACGTATTGGCATAACAGCCCAACGTATTGGCATAACAGCCCAACGTATTGGCATAACAGCCCGACGTATTGGCATAGCAGCCCGACGTATTGGCATAACAGCCCGACGTATTGGCATAACAGACTTTTGACTCTTGTACAGACGCGATTAATCGCGTCTCTACCCTTGACTCCCAAAATAGAAGATATGTGTGCCAGTTGCGTAAGTCGTGACTAAAATTCAGCAACGAGATGCCTAAGAACGCGAGATAATAGGAAACTCACACCACCCTCATCTGTTATCTCATCGCTTATTACTCCACAGACACAGGGTCGAATTTCCCAAGCTGCTTTGAACAAATCATGAAAACATCTACCCAATTGCTAGCTCGCCTGGAATATTACTATCAGCAAATTCAAACTATCATCCTTGCACGTCAGAATCCGATTACTGGTTTGCTACCTGCGAGCACAGCAATCACCGCTCATGGTGATTATACAGATGCCTGGGTGCGAGATAATGTTTACAGTATTTTGGGAGTTTGGGGTTTAGCACTTGCATACCGCAAGGTTGACGACCACGAAGGATATAGGTACGAACTAGAACATAGCGTTATCAAACTGATGCGCGGGCTGCTCTTTGCAATGATGCGACAGGCTCATAAAGTGGAGACATTTAAACACACTCAGTCGCTACTGGATGGTCTGCACGCCAAATACAACACTGCAAGCGGCGACATTGTTGTTGGAGATGACGAATGGGGACATTTGCAACTTGATGCCACATCTATATTTTTACTGATATTGGCGCAAATGAGCGCTACGGGATTGCAAATAATCTATACGATTGATGAAGTGAATTTCGTCCAAAACTTAGTTTACTACATTGGACGAGCTTATCGTACACCAGATTATGGCATTTGGGAACGCGGGAATAAAATTAATCGTGGTAATGCCGAGTTAAACACCAGTTCCGTAGGCATGGCAAAAGCTGCTTTGGAAGCCATCAACGGGCTGAATTTGTTTGGCGTGCATGGTAGTCAAACATCGGTAATTCATGTGCTACCAGATGAAATTGCCCGCGCCCGGATTACGCTAGAATCTCTATTGCCGAGAGAATCTGGTTCCAAAGAAATTGATGCGGCGCTGTTAAGTATTATTAGTTTTCCCGCCTTTGCAGTAGAAGATTTGCAATTACGCGATCGCACCTTTAACGAGATTATCACCAAACTTGCAGGCAAATACGGCTGCAAACGCTTCCTGCGTGATGGACACCAAACCGTATTAGAAGATAGCCACCGCTTACACTACGAACCGTGGGAACTCAAGCAATTTGAGCATATTGAATGCGAATGGCCATTATTTTTCACTTATTTAGTTCTAGATGGGTTATTTCGTGGTGATCAAAAGCAAGTTAAAAATTACCAAGAGCGTTTAGAGTCATTATTCATTGAACAGGATGGTTTGCGTTTATTGCCAGAACTTTATTATGTTCCAGCCGAAAACGTAGAAGCCGAAAAGTTAGCACCTCAAACTCAACCGCGTTTGCCCAATGAAAACATTCCCTTAGTGTGGGCACAAAGTTTATATCTTCTCAGCCAAATGTTGAGTGAAGATTTAATAGCGGTTGGCGATATCGACCCCTTGGGAAGACACTTATGTGTAGGAAAACAGCGCGAGGCGTTAGTACAAATTGCCTTGCTTGCAGAAGATGAAGATTTACAAGCAAAACTAGAAGTTCGCGGGATTGAGACACAAACACCCTCCCAATTAGAACCGATTCAGGTGAGAAAAGCTGGGGAATTTTCAGCTATTTATACTCAAATCGGACAAAACAACAAACTCGGTTTAACTGGGCGTCCTGTGCGGCGTCTACGGAGTTTGACAACATCTAGAATCTTTCGCATTCGGGGTGAAACAATTGTCTTTTTGCCTTCGTTTTTAGACTCCCAGCAATTTTATTTAACCCTCGATTATCATTTTCTCGTAGATCAAATCAGAAGTGAACTAGCGTATATTCAAAAGTATTGGAGTGATTTAGGGCGTCCTACCCTAACTTTAATGTTGACGCACACAATGTTAGAAATTGGTTCTGAGGCATTACTAGAACTAATGCAGGAACTCAAAGATGGTGTTTGTAACGGTGTGCAGGTGAAATTGGGGCGACTAAATCAGCTAATGCTAACAGCTGGGATGCAAAGAATTGATTTTCTTCAAGATACGAAGTTGTCCCTGTCGCCAGTGAAAAATACTAAGCCTCGTTGCTATTACCTAGCTTACCATCCTGGAAAAAATTGGCGCTTAGGACATACCCAAGAGTTTCAGATGGAGTGTGAAACTAACTTGGGGTTATTACTTTCTTATTTGCGCTCATCAGAAAATATCCACGAGCAAATCGAGTTATTGCAGACTTTGACGCGATTGCAGGGATTGGAATTTGATACAGGTTATGGCGGTCCAGGATATCCCGTCACCGTAGCCGACTTACTAGATGAAGTTTACACCAAAGCTGGAGATTTAGGCATCTGGGCGGTGGTACGTCGTGCTGCGGGGTTGCGGCGGATGGTTGACATCGGCTTGTCAGATGCAGTGACGAGTATTTTGGTGCAAGGTAAGCAAATAGCTGTGGGTAAAGCTTACAGTGAAGCGTCGCTGATTACCGTACCCATGTCCCATCATGAGATTGCCGAGAAAATCAATCATTTCTGTCGTGAGGATATACGCGATCGCGTCCTGACGCAAGAAATCCTCATCTATCTTGGCATTCTTATCAGATCAGAACCCCAACTGTTTCGAGGACTTCTGACGTTGAGAGTCGGTTATCTCATTCTATTAATAACCAGCGAACTGGCGCAGGAATTGCATGTCACTCAAGACGAAGCATACGATCATTTAATGCAACTTTCACCCTTTGAGGTGAAAATGCGCCTGTATAAAGTATTAACTGGATATACTGGCATGAGCAACTTGCTGCGCCAAGTGGAATCATTGCACGTCAAGCAAAAAGAAAGTGATATTGCTTGGGTGGTGCTACCAGCAATTGGAGAAGAAATAGAAGTTCCGCCAGGCGGTTGGCGACGGTTTCGCCAAGCAGAGGGTGCGACGGGACGCGTCCCTAAAGAATTTTTTAAGCAGATTTGGCTATTAATGCAACATTGCAAAGGACTGGTGATTGGCGATAAGCTAGAGCGCCGCAACCGTTTAGACAGTGATTTAATGTTGTCGGAAATGACAGCAGGGGAAAGGAATTTTGCCCTGTTAGTTGAGCATCTGCTGAATAAAATTGAGGCTCCAGAATACCGCCAAGTTAATATTGAAGCACTGATAGAATTAGCAGCGATCGCAGCCAACAACCCAAACCTACAAATCGAAGAATATATAGTGTTGGATGTGTTAATTGGTCATGCAGTGCGATTAGCATGGTTAGAACATCATCCCGAAAAAGGCGATCGCTATGATGAAGATAAAGCTAGTGCGTGGCGATCGTTTTACAATACTTCTCCTAGGGATTGCGCTAGTTATATCCTCAAAGCATTCAGGTTCTTGACGGAGTTTGTGAGGGAGTTTTAAACGCAGAGGAACGCGGAGGTAAGCGCAAAGGAGCGCGGAGGATGAGTTGAGTGGAGTGATTATTGATTGTGGGATGAGGGTGCATACAGCTTTGGGGCCGGGTTTGTTGAGTCGGCTTATGAGGCGTGTTTAGATTACGAGTTAAAGAAAGCAGGATTGAATGTGAGTAAGCAAATTCCTTTGCCGTTAGTCTATCAAGATGTGCAATTAGAATGCGTTTACCGATTAGATTTGATAGTCGAAAACAAAGTAATTGTGGAGATTAAATCTGTAGAATCCTTAAACCCGATTCACGCCGTTCAACTCCTAACCTATCTCAAACTAGCAAACTGCAAACTAGGCCTTCTCATGAACTTTAACTATTACGCCGTAAGTCCCCCACTGAATTCTGTACTCGGAATCAGTGGTGGGATACAAGGCGGTTGATAAGGATTGCATCTAATATTAATTTTTGGCACGGCAAAGACAAATATTAGATGTATGACGAATCAACAATTATTTTCTTTTAACAGCTTACCAGGATATATATATCATGCTAAGATAGTTATATCAAGGAGGTGGTGCTAAGTGTTGCACAAGGCTGTACAAGTTCGTTTATATCCAACAAAAGAGCAAGAAATCCAATTGGCTCAAGCTTTTGGTTGCGCTCGTTGGTGGTGGAATTATGCCCTAAACAAGTCAATTGAGACTTACAAACAAACAGGGAAAGGACTTACGCGTGCAGCGCTTAACGCACTTCTTCCAGCACTCAAAAAATCTGCTGATACGATTTGGTTAGCTGATTGTTACAGCCAAGTTTTACAAGCTACAACACTCAATATAACCACAGCGTACAAAAACTTTTTTGATAAACGCGCTGGTTTTCCTAAATTCAAATCCAAACATGGTAAACAGTCCATTCAGTATCCTCAAAACGTCAAAATTGGAGATGACAATGTCAAACTCCCTGGCAATATAGGGATAGTCAAAGCCAAAATACATAGACTGATTGAGGGGAAAATCAAAACTGTTACTGTGTGCAAAACGCCTTCTGGTAAATACCTTGCATCTATCCTGACTGAACTTGATGAGCAGCGCGTTGCGTATTTTCCCCCCGTTGTAGCGACTGCGGGTGAAAATCCGATTATTTCAGAAGGAAAAATATATGGTATTGATTTAGGGTTGAAACATTTTGCCGTTGTTACTGACGGCGAAAAGGTTTCTAAGTATGACAACCCTAAACATCTTGCCAAGCATGAAAAAAACCTCAAGCGTAAACAAAAGAAATTAGCACGTAAACAAAAAGGGAGTAAGTCAAGGAATAGATATAGAAAAGTTGTTGCCAAAGTGTACGAGCGAGTTAGTAATTCACGGCAGGATTTTTTACATAAACTTAGCTACAAGTTAGTCAGCGATAGCCAAGCTGTCATAGTAGAAAATCTTCATGTATTAGGCATGGTTCGTAATCCCAAATTGGCGAAATCAATATCTGATGTAGGATGGGGAACATTCACCAACTTTTTAGCCTATAAGCTAGAACGCAGAGGTGGAAAGTTGGTTGAGATTGATAGGTGGTTCCCCAGTTCTAAGCTTTGTTCTAATTGTTTCTGTCAAATAGGTGAGATGCCGTTGGATGTCCGGGAATGGACTTGTCCTCATTGCAATACTCATCATGATCGTGATGGGAACGCCGCAGCGAATATTAGAGCCGAAGGCATCAGAATGATAAAGGCGGAAGGTTCATCCGTCTCTGCTGTAGGAGGGGAGGTAAGTCCTAGCCTTGGGCGAAAGTCTAAGTTTAGGCACTCCCCCGTGATTACAGAAGCCGACACTGTACTTGGTACTCCAAGTCAGTGTGGGTAGTTCACCGTCCTCCACCTCAAAGAAGGCATAAAACGCGTAGCCAACAACCTCTAACTCTGCAAACCTCTGCGTTTCCCTCCGCGCCCCTCTGCGTTTAAAAAATACCCCCTACTTAATACACCAAAAGTAGGAGGTTTAGTAGATTCTATTTGATTAAAAAAACTACTTAACCGAAACAGCATCAACATCAATGGTGCTTGCACTGGAGGTAGAACCATCTGGAGTATTGGGAGCATTGGCGTCTACCTCACCCTTACGGGCTTTCCAGCCTTCAATTACTAGTCCAGATACTTCACCAACTAGCAAAGTCAAAAGGAAAACATCATCAATCTGCCCCACAATAGGTATAAAATCTGGGGCAATATCAATTGGACTGACCAAATAAGCTAATGTTCCTAAAATGACCCACCAACGGTACTTGGGGTTACGAAGCGAATTGCGATACCAAGTGTAAAGTGATTGGATTGAGAAGTTCATGTTTTTAACCTCCAGTTATTTTTTATTCTGACAAACTATACTAAAAATTTCCGGTAGGAATAACCGCCCCAGTTTGTCTGGAAGACGCTACTCGTAATCTGTCATTAAATACCTACTCTGCGTTTCTGCAAAATGGCATGGATGTTGATTGTGTATTTTATACGGGAATCCTAGGCATACGAGTATAAAGTTTCGCCTACTTAGTGTAAATTGACCTGCTCTTAGGAAGGCGAAGCACTAAGGCACGCAAAATAAAACCTATCGATGAAGAAGCATCACTTTGGCTTATTTAAAACTTTCCCACTACAAATGGTTCTGATTGTGCCGTTTGTCTTGCAAACCTTTGGAGCAGTGGGTTTGGTTGGCTACTTGTCATTTAAGAATGGACAGAAAGCCGTAAACGAATTGGCAGACAAGTTGATGGATCGAACCAGCAGCGTGGTAGACCAACATCTAAATTCTTATTTATCTATTCCCCACAAGGTGAACCAGATTAATGCTGATGCCATTCAGATGGGATTATTAGATGTACGCGATCGCAAAACTGTCAGCAAGTATTTCTGGAAACAAATGCAGGCGTATGATCTGACCTATATTGGCATGGGGCTGACCACAGGTGAAGCAGTAGGAGCCGCCCGTTACGATGGTAAAACTGTCACGATTGATGATTCGGCTACCAAGCCTCCGAAAAATTCCTACAACTACGCCACAGATGACCGGGGCGATCGCACTCATGTCAATATTATTTCTGATTGGGACAACTTCAAAGAATCTTGGTATACAGAACCTGTGAAAGCAGGTAAACCCATCTGGTCACGAATCTACACCTATAATGTACCAGATCATCCATACATTGCTGCCTCTGCCGGTCGCCCCATCTATGACGCGCAAAATCGTTTGCTGGGGATGGTTGGCGTAGATATCCATCTTTTGAAACTAAGCGAGTTTTTACAGCATTTAGATGTCAGCCGTACTGGACAGGTTTTCATTCTGGAGCGGAATGGGATGCTGATAGCATCTAATACGCAGCAGCCCTTTACCCTAGTCAAGGAAGACATTCGACGGTTAAAAGCTACTGACAGCCCAAATCCTTCAGTTCAAGGTATTGCTAAACAGATTCAGCAAACCTTCAACAGCTTTGATTCCATCAGCGAACCTAAGAAACTGCAACTGAATTTGCAAGGAGAACAAAATTTTGTCAACGTAACTCCCTGGCGTGACCAATATGGACTGGATTGGCTAGTAGTGGTTAGTGTGCCAGAACAGGCTTTTATGGCACAAATCAACGCCAACAACCGTACTACCATCTGGCTTTGTCTAGGAGCATTGGCTGTGGCAACTTTCATGGGCTATTTAACCTCCCACTGGATTACACAGCCGATTCTGCAAATGAACCGGGCAAGTAAGGCAATGGCTTCCGGGAATTTAGACCAGACTGTAGATATCAGAAATATCCAGGAACTAAATATACTTGCCCATTCCTTTAATCACATGGCAGGGCAATTGCGCGAATTCTTTACCGCGTTAGAAAACAGTAAAGCAGAGTTAGAAGATAGGGTGGAAGAACGTACTGCTGAACTCAAAACCGCCTTAAGTGAATTGCAGCGCACTCAAGCACAAGTGGTTCAAAGTGAAAAAATGTCTAGCTTGGGTCAACTAGTAGCAGGTGTGGCACATGAAATTAACAATCCGGTCAACTTTATCCACGGCAATATTACCCACCTAAACGAATACACCCAAGATTTGCTGCGAATGATCCAACTCTACCAACAACGCCATCCTGGCAATGACCCAGAGGTACAAGCGCTAGCTGACGAAATCGATCTGGAGTTCTTAATCGAAGATTTACAGAAAATGCTCTCTTCAATGAAAATGGGAACTGACCGAATTCGTAGCATTGTGTTATCACTGCGAAATTTTTCTCGCATAGATGAGGCGGAATTCAAAGCAGTTGACATTCATGAGGGGATTGAAAGTACGCTGTTGATTTTGCAACATCGTCTGAAAGACAAACCAGAATCTCCAGGAATTGAAGTGATTCGGGACTATGGCAACTTGCCCCAAGTAGAATGCTATCCTGGACAACTCAATCAAGTTTTGATGAATATTTTGGTAAATGCGATAGATGCTTTAGACGAGGTAAATGCCAAGCGTAGTTATCAGGAGATAGAGGACAATCTTAGTCAAATTACTATCCGCACCTCAATGAGTGATTCACAGTTTGTAGAAATTGCGATCGCTGATAATGCACTAGGAATGCCAGAACACGTTAAAAACCTTATCTTCAATCCCTTCTTCACCACCAAACCCGTGGGCAAAGGAACAGGCATGGGTATGGCAATCAGCTATCAAATTATCGCCGAAAAACATGGTGGCAAATTGGAATGTTTTTCTACCGTGGGTGAAGGCACTGAGTTTATAATTCAAGTGCCTATCCGCCAGCAAGTTTGTACAGCTGTTTAAGTTAAATCCGCAACGGTTGCACTAGGCAACTTAGAACGTTTTAGTTAAGGTTTTTTATTTATAGCAAGCGAATTAAAGGTTAGAACATAATGACAAGCGTGGATGTTAGGAATGTTTTGCCTCCTGCACTTCGGCAAGCTCAGTGTGCCACCTCCTGCACTTCGGCAAGCTCAGTGTGCCACCTTCTGCCTCCTGCTATACACGGCTAAACTAACTCTCGATCTGTGGGATTCTTGCGTCTAGTTTGCTACGCACCATCATTCAGTTCACATTATCTGCTGAAATTTATTTTTTGGAAGTCCCTCATTTTGCATTAATCTCTAGAATTAAAATGCGCTTGAGCACATTTGCTCTAATTATGGAGGGAGGAGACTTAAACAGTGGATATTTTAGATTTGTTTTATAAGGGCGGGCCGGCGATGTGGCCTCTGTTGGTTCTGTCAATTCTGTCTTTAAGTGTGATTTTTGAGCGTCTGTGGTTTTGGTTGCGAATTTTAACTCAGGAAAAGGAAATAGTTGATCGCGTCCTAGATGCTGCCCGTGATAATTGGGAAGTGGCTGGGGAAATTGCTAGACGAGCAACAGATCAGCCCGTCGGGCGATTTTTATATGCACCCTTAAGTTTACCAAAAAGCAATGCAGAAACCTTTCGATTAGCTTTGGAATCTTCAGCAGAAGACGAATTGGCAGGTATGCGGCGAGGGGAAAAACTTTTAGAAGCTGTGATTGCCCTTGCGCCGTTGTTAGGATTGTTAGGTACAGTGTTGGGTTTGATCCAGTCTCTGCGCTCAATTCGGATTGGCGATTTGGGAACTGAATCTACCGCTGGGGTAACTACTGGTATTGGTGAATCTCTAATTAGTACAGCAACGGGGCTAATAGTTGCCATCATTAGTTTGGTATTCTACCGCCTGTTTCAAAGTTTTGTCGTCAACCAAGTCAAAGTTTTTCGGAAGGCGGGAAATGAAATGGAGTTGCTCTATCGCCAGTCTCCGCCTGATTTTAGCAATATTACATCAGCGATCGCGCGGGAACCCTCAAGGGAAAATTTCACTCCACCCCCACCCCCATCCCGCAAGCCTGGGAAAAGCAAGTTTCCTGAAGCTCCTGAACCCCCAAATGTACCTGAATAATTAGATCCTGAGCAATAGTCAATAATTCAATCCCTAACCAGACTTTAGAGTTAGACAATGAAAGTTAATCTACATACTCCAATTGAAGAAGTCCAAATTCAAATCATTCCTTTAATTGATGTCGTTTTTTGTATCCTGACGTTTTTTTTATTGGCGGCTTTACAATTTACACGACAACAGTCAATTAGCGTTGATTTACCCAAAGCCAGCACAAGTACAGTGTCTAGCGTCACGTCGCCGGGTGGAAGTCAGATTGTGACTATCGATGCCGTCGGCAATACTTACATAGAAAAACAGCCTGTCAAACGGGAGGAATTGGCACAGAGGTTAAAGCAGTATCTCCAAGAAAATCCCAGTGGCGTTGTGGTGCTGAATGCTTCACGAACTGCAACATACAACGATGTGATTGAGACATTAGATTTGTTGAGACAAGTAGGGGGCGATCGCGTGTCTTTGGGAATCATTCCCGCTCCGTCTTCCACTAACTTACTAAATCAGCCTGCTGTACCATCTTTCCCCATCGATCCTGGTGCTGCACCTGTACCCAACACCGCACCAGTTCCAGGCATCAATCCCCAAGACAATTTCAACCCTAACTTGCCCTTAACGCCTAATCAAGTACCTTTTCCCACGGTAACTGGACAACCTTCAACCAAACAAGGCATCAGTCCTGTCAATCCTGGCATTTCTCCGCTGGTTCCCAACTCAACAGCGCCTCAAGCGCCTGTAGCACCCAAACAAACTCAACCTTCTCTTAAAAGATGAGATAGGAGAGCAGAACTTCTCTTATCGACCCTGGTGAACGGAGGGGAGCGAGGAACAAAGGGCAAAGAATAAATATATTCTATTCCCCTCTGTACCCTATCCCCCTTGCTCCCCTGCCTCTTAATCTCCCTACTGACTTCAAGCTTTTCCCAAACCTAAAGATATCTCAAATAAATTCCTATTAATGAAAGATTTCCTGGTAATTTACAAATAATTGGTCGGACTATCAAGATTTTTCCACCTAATAAATCGAGTAATTTATCGCCAATCACCATTCGCGTTTCAGGGATTGTGGCATGAATATTGTGACGCTTTTGATTGTTTGGGTAGTAACAGCTATCAGCTTGTTAATCATTAGTAAATTGCCTTTGGGAGTTGAAATTGATACTCCGGCTAAAGCCTTTTTTTCCGCAGCAATTCTTGGGATTGTGACGGCAATAGTCAGACCAATTTTAAGCCTCGTGTTTGCAATACCAAATCTACTCACGTTAGACTTGTTATCCGGCTTGTTCACATTTCTGATTGCCGTTGTTTGTTTTAGTCTGGCTGCCTGGTTAGTAGAGGGTTTTCGATTGCGTTTCGGTCTTTGGAGTGCTGTTATTGGGGCATTTGCACTAACTTTAATTAACAGTCTAATCTACAGATTATTGGGTGTCTAAACATTAAAAGCAGTAGTCTATAGTCTAAAGTCAAGAGTATTAAGTATTCTTGACTATTGACTATTGACCAGTTTTAACTATTCGTTGGAAGTTGGCGGAGCAACTGGGGTAGTTGATTGCTGTTTACGCTGCTCACGTTTTTTGCGCTCAGCTGACAGCATATCTGCCATCACTATCAATGCCTGTGCCATCTTGTCTAGGTTAGAGCGGTATAGTTCCAAATCCTTGTTAAGTTTGTCATCAGACAGGTTTAAGCCGGTAGCGATCGCTTTTAGTGCTTCGGTACGTTGCTTTTCGTCTTTGACTAATTCGGGATCTGACTGTTCCAATAACGAGAATAAACCAATCGCAAACAAGCGGCTGTATTTAAAGTTAGGATTGTTAGCGATCGCCTGCAATTGTCCTTGCAAGTCAGCATCTCGATCTAAGTGAGCCGTTTGACTGAGCCACGCAATTAAATCTTTAACTGGTAAACTCTGGGCAATAGCTAGCAATCTTTCCGCATCCTGTCGATAGCGTTGCGGGTCTTGTTCTACAGCCTGAGATAGGGCGTTGAAAATTGATTCTTGATCTCGTTCTGGTTGATAGCCTTGCATGAAGCGGTCAAAGGTAGTGACGACGCCCAAGGCATAAATTGGATTGTAGCTAAAATCGACATTTACTGACAGCAGATGCATTTCCACCATCAACTCTTCCACTACCCGCCGATAAATAGTGTTAATCGGACGGGTGTGAAGATTGTAAAAAGTTCGCTTTGTATCAGAGACAGTACGGACGTTATTCACAAAGAAAATGTTAAGGGCGACGTATTTTTATTTTCTCGCTTAAAGGCGACTTTGCCAAGTTTAGGTTTCTGCTAGTTACAACTTGATTGCTTCCTTTTGCAAAGAAACTCCGGTTCTTGTGGGCGCAGCAATTGACTTACAATATAGGCAAATTAGAAGCACTTTGCAAGTTAGCAGCCACAGGGGATGAAAACTCTCCTTGCTAGAAAACCCGCGAAAAAATATAATTAACGATTAATGCATCACAATCTATGAGCTTCTCGCCACAGTTAATTGCCCTAGGTGAGTACCTAGCTGGTGAATTTGATAATCGGGAACAAGCTATTGCAGAGCCTATTTGGTACGTTCACCTGCGGCTGTGGCAAAGACCAGTTAATCTGTTCACAGAAGATAGCATTACCCTGTTTGCTGAACAAGCGAATGTTATCAACCTAGATCAACCTTACCGCCAGCGAATCATCAGGTTGCAGCAGGGAAGCGACTCTGATGCACCCCTGAATGTGCAATACTATATGCCTCAAGATCCTAATGCGTTAAAAGGTGCAGGTCATAACCCCGATTTACTCAATACACTGAAACCCGACCAATTAGATTTACTACCAGGTTGCATCCTTACAGTAGTAGCCCAGGAAACACCAGTACCCAACTACTATAAGTTTGCAGCGACACAACCGCCAGAGACGTGTTGCAATTTTACTTATCTTGGGAATACGGTGCAAGTTTCCTTGGGGTTTGAAGCCACTACGGCAGAATTTCATAGCTATGATAAAGGAATCGAGCTAGCAACTGGAAAAGCGACTTGGGGAGCGATTTTAGGCCCTTATCGCTACACCAAACGAGAGCAATATTGAGCGCTGAGTATGAAATCTTAAACTCAGCACTCATAACACAGTGATAACTCTGAGCAGTGGAAGCCGTCGTTCAGAAGTTCGGAGACTCAGCACTCTTCTAGCTGGCTATGCTACGAGGTACACCTTCTAAAGCTTCCTCCTCTGTTTCAAAAATTTCAAAGACTGTATCCATCATCGTGACTTCAAAGACTAGTTTGGCTTCTGGATGTACATTGCAGATGCGGAAACTGCCCTTAACTTTATCAGCATCACGCATTCCAGCAACCAAAGACGTGAGGCCAGAACTATCAATGAAATTTACCTGACCGAGATTCACAACTACATGGCGGCTGAGTTTGGAAATACACTCCTGCAACTTCAGGCGAAATTGCCAAGCAGTGGTGATGTCTAGGCGACCCGCTGGTGTTAAGACAATAACGGTATTACCGTCTTGGGTTGTATAAGTTTTTTGATCTATCTGAATCACTGAAGCCCCCCCCGGTGGCACTCCTCTCAAGATTAAATGCTCCTGAATTTAAATTGGAACTGGTGCGCTAAAAGATTTGCTTTGCTAGAAATCTTTATTTCTATCTCACCGGAATGATCTCCAGAGAGCTAGTAAATTAGTGAGCTACACCAATTACACATTATTTAATACTGTCACTTGAGATTAACAAGTTACAGCTAAAATTGTCACTTATTTCTTCTAAGTGCTTACATTTAGTAGTTTAACTCACTAAAACAGTGCTGAGTAACTTTACAAGTACTGCTAGCGTAGCCCCGCTACGCACTTTGCGCTTTGCTCCAACTTCTCCCAAGGGGAGAGACCAAGGGCGAACGGTTACTCAGCACTCAGTACTATTGATTTGGTATCCAGTTTATCCAATCTTGAGGCTTCAGAAAGGTTTCATACAACTCGGCTTCAGGGGAATTGGGTTCCGGCTGATAGCCATATTCCCAACGCACTAAGGGGGGTAGAGACATGAGAATGGATTCAGTACGTCCGTTGGTTTGCAGACCAAAAATGGTACCTCGGTCATAAACCAAGTTAAATTCTACATACCGTCCCCGGCGGTAGAGTTGAAAATTCCGTTGGCGATCGCCATATTCAATTCCATGTCGCCGTTCTACAATTGGTACGTAGGCTGGTAAAAATGCTCTGCCAGCGTCTTGCACAAAAGCAAACAAATCTTCCCAACTACGTGGGGCTGGTGTTCCCAGTTCGTTACTATAAATAGCCGCCTCCCCCTCTGGATTTGGGCCGCGATATAAAGCACCTTCACCATCTTGGTAATCCAGAAACAGACCACCGACACCCCGTGTTTCATCGCGATGCTTCAGGTAGAAATATTCATCGCACCAGCGTTTAAACACTGGATAATACTCTGGGTGGTGTTTGTCGCAAGCTTGTTTTAGGGTTTTATGTAGATGTGTGACATCTTCGGCAAAGGGGTAATAAGGTGTTAAGTCAAGACCGCCACCAAACCACCATACTGGGCCCGCTTCAAAATAACGATAATTGAGATGGACTGTGGGTACGTAAGGATTGCGAGGGTGTAAAACCATTGAAGTACCCGTAGCAAAAAAGCTGTGTCCTGCTGCTTCGGGGCGTTGAGCTAAAATTGAGGGTGGCAAATGATCTCCCCAAACTTCCGAAAAATTTACACCCCCTTGTTCAAATATTGCACCATCACGCAGCACGCGCGATCGCCCTCCACCACCTTCTGGGCGTTCCCAACTGTCTTCAAGAAACTTACCCACACCATCCACGTTTTCCAGCCTTTGACAAATTTCGTCTTGCAACTGTTGCATAAACTGGCGGACTCTAGTCTTAGCGTCAGTTGGTGGTAAAGACTTAGACGATGTTCCTTCTACAGTTGGCGTTTGTGAGTTGGTCAACATAGATCCCCGAACCTAAATTACAATTTTCAGAAAGCCACAAATTTCTCATTTTAAAATTTGGAGGAAACACGCGCCAACAATCAAGCTCAATTTACCCAACCTGCTTTTTTCTTACTGGTCAAGGATTTACACGATTGATGGGCATGACTAAAGTTATTTTCCCTCAAATTGAGTATAGGCTTGTATATTGACTGAGTTTTTTTTGGCTTAATTGAAACATTCTGATATCGACAACATCAGACTCTGGCCAATCAGTCTACCAGCACTCTTGACCTTAAAACATCAAGAATCGAACTGATGCAAACTAAATTTATGTGCCATACCAACATGATCTCTCTACCTGTCGCTGTGCGATCATGTTGGTGTATGTAGCAAATGGGAACTTGCTATGTTCATGCCTATTTTGAGAAAGTTTTCTTCTAGAGGCTGACCACAGTTGCCCACCATACCAGAATAACCAGAAAGTGTGTAGCGAGGAGGAGGATTAGGAAAATGCGAGGTTGGTTATCCAAATTCATCCACCGCAAACGTCGTAGGTTTTGCGCTTCTCTGGTGCGGACATATCAAGAGATTAGTTCTGCTTCTGTAGATGAACTGTGGCAAAAAGTGGTTGATTTAACAGATGTTTCCTGGCATCCACAACTCAAAAGTACTAACGTTCCTTACGGATTAGTACCCAAACCAGGATTGATTTTTCAGGCGGTAACACGCTTTTCACCAATTCCCATCCGGATTTTTGTAGAACGTGTCAATCCCAGAGAGATGCTGAGTATTCGGGTGCTGGCGATTCCGGGCATTGAGGAACGGGTAACTTACCAAGTAAAGTCAACGGTTTGTGGCACTTGTTTGTCTTATTCTGTAACATTACGCGGTTGGTTATCACCTCTGATTTGGTTGTTGTCCCGTCCTTATGCCGATCGCGTCGCACGCTCTTTAGTTGAGGCAGTAGAAAAGACGGCATTGCCAGCGGTGTCAGGTAAGAAAAAATCCCTTAACGACAGTTGTTTTGATTTTTAGGTGATGGGGATTGGGGATTGGGGATTGGGGATTGGGGACAAGGAAGACAAGAAAACAGTCTTCCAGATGCCCAATAACTAATCTCTAATCCTTATCACCTAAAGAAAGTTAAGATGCAAGTAGGTGATAAAGAAAATTCGTTAAGTTTGGTTACGGCAGTAGCAGTGAAAATACTAAGCTGACCTTGCTTAAGAAAGCATTCACCTGATAGCCAGGATGCTCGCCACGATTGTATTCATTTTGAATTTTGAAGTTTTTATGTACGATGTCCTCGATTCCCAATCAGTCTTAGAAATATTGCGACCAGTGGAAGACCCAGAACTCCGCAAAAGTCTGGTTGAACTAAATATGATTCGCAATGTAAAAATTGACGCTGGCAAAGTTAGCTTCACTTTGGTGTTGACTACTCCCGCCTGTCCTTTACGTGAATTTATTGTTGAAGACTGTCAAAAAGCCGTTAAAAAGCTACCAGGCGTTACAGATGTCAGTGTAGAAGTGACAGCAGAAACACCTCAACAAAAAAGCTTGCCTGATCGAACTGGTGTTACTGGTGTTAAAAATATTATTGCTGTTTCCAGTGGCAAAGGTGGCGTAGGTAAAAGTACGGTGGCGGTGAATGTAGCAGTAGCTCTAGCGCAAACAGGGGCGAAAGTCGGCTTGTTAGATGCTGATATTTATGGGCCCAATGACCCTACTATGCTTGGATTGGCTGATGCCCAAATTACCGTGCGCTCAACTGAAAAAGGTGACATACTAGAACCTGCTTTTAATCACGGCGTCAAATTAGTTTCAATGGGCTTTTTGATTGACCGAGATCAGCCAGTAATTTGGCGGGGCCCAATGCTGAATGGAGTGATTCGCCAATTTCTTTATCAGGTGCAGTGGGGTGAACTGGACTATTTGATTGTAGATATGCCGCCGGGAACCGGAGATGCTCAGTTAACTTTAACGCAAGCAGTACCAATGGCAGGAGCAGTTATTGTCACCACACCACAAACAGTAGCCCTGTTAGATTCTCGCAAGGGATTACGGATGTTTCAGCAGCTGAACATACCAGTATTGGGAATTGTGGAAAATATGAGCTATTTTATTCCACCAGATATGCCGGATAAGCAGTATGACATCTTTGGTTCCGGTGGTGGCTCCAAAACAGCGGCGGAATTGGGAGTGCCCTTGTTGGGATGCGTCCCACTAGAGATTTCCACGCGAGTTGGTGGTGACAACGGTGTGCCAATAGTCGTTGCCGATCCAGATTCCGCTTCTGCAAAAGCATTAATAGCGATCGCCCTTAACATAGCTGGCAAAGTATCAGTTGCTGCTCTGTCATAAGAAATTTTAATTTCCATCTGGTTCCTGGGCCATAGCCTAGGAATACAGATTGTAAGTAATATCTAAATTTAATACTTAAAAGCTAAAGTCTATAATTGCACAATGTTGTTAAAACCTTCGCTCCCCAAAAATCGCTGGAAGTCTTGGGTTAAACCCTGGCAGTACGTAGACTGGCTGTTATTTTGTTTGCCGATTGCTGTTAGCATCTTTGGCGGCATCATGATCCTCAGTACGGAACTAAAGCAACCAGTAACTGACTGGTGGTGGCACTGGCTAGTAGCTGGTATTGGTGTGCTGATAGCGCTGTTTATTGCTCGTACCCGTTACGAAATTTTAATACAATGGCATTGGGTAACGTATGCACTGACAAATATCAGCCTGATTGCCGTAATGATCGCTGGTACTAGCGCCAAAGGAGCACAACGGTGGATTCCGATTGCTGGCTTCAACGTCCAACCCTCAGAATTTGCTAAAGTCGGTATAATTATTACCTTAGCTGCTTTGTTGCACAGGCGCACTGCTTCTAGCATCGAAGGCGTTTTCCGTGCTCTGGCAATCACCGCTATACCTTGGGGATTAGTATTTTTACAGCCAGATTTGGCAACATCACTGGTTTTTGGAGCGATCGTTTTAGGGATGCTCTACTGGGCAAATGCTAACCCAGGCTGGTTGATTTTGATGATTTCTCCTGTGATTGCTGCCATCCTGTTTAGTATATCTTGGCCTTTATCAGAGCCAATAGTTTTATTCAAAGAGCTATCTTTTGGCCCGTTAGGGTTACTTTGGTCGGCTGCTATGGCTATTGTTGGCTGGCGAACTCTTCCCTGGCGTCGATTTAATCTTGGTGCCATTGGTGCTTGGAGTCTCAACATACTGGGTGGCGAATTAGGAGTCTTCGCCTGGAACCATATTTTGAAAGAGTATCAAAAGGCTCGGCTAACTGTATTTACTAATCCCGATCATGATCCCCTTGGCGCTGGGTATCACCTGATTCAATCTCGCATTGCCATTGGTGCTGGTGAAATTTGGGGATGGGGTCTGTTCAAGGGGCCAATGACGCAACTGAATTTCGTACCCGAACAGCATACAGACTTTATTTTCTCCGCAGTCGGTGAAGAATTCGGTTTTGTTGGTTGTTTGGTAGTGCTGTTTGTTTTCTGCTTAATTTGCTTTCGCCTACTGCATATTGCCCAAACCGCCAAAGACAACTTTGGTTCGTTATTGGCTATTGGCGTTTTATCCATGATCGTGTTTCAGGTGATTATTAACGTTGGCATGACCGTTGGTTTAGCACCAGTGGCAGGAATTCCTTTACCCTGGATGAGTTATGGACGTTCAGCCATGCTGACCAATTTCATTTCTTTGGGAATAGTAGAATCGGTGGCAAATTTTCGACAACGCCAGAAGTATTATTCTTGAGTCAATGGTCAAGTGTCAATAGTCAAAAACGCTTGGACTGTGGACTTTAGACTCTGGACTCTGGACTTTTGACTCATAACAAGTATTAAGCTAATAACAGGAAACAAGCGAGGCTAAAAATCATGATTCTGCCTGGAGCAACTGTTCGCGTCAAAAATCCCGCAGATACCTATTATCGCTATGAAGGACTCGTACAACGGGTGAGTGATGGCAAGGTAGCCGTGCTGTTTGAAGGTGGTAACTGGGATAAATTAATTACCTTCCGCCTATCTGAATTGGAACTCGTAGAGACTACAGCCGGACGGAAGAAAGCGAAATAAGTTAGTCATTTGTCATTTGTCATTTGTCATTTGGCAAGGACGAATGACTCTTGACGAATGACTCTTGACCATTGACTCTTGACTCCTATGCGCCTTCCCCTACCACAGTTTGCCACAGGCGATCGCCATCCCAACCATATTGCGGAGGTGATCGAGACTACTACCACCGAATTTTTGGCACAGTGTCTGGAACCGGAAGACTTGAGCTTCCCTTCCATGCCACCTTTTGGTAGCTGGGTCTGTTCTTTAGATGAAGAATCGGGCAATCAAGTTTATGGCGTGGTGTATTATGCCACAACCATGCCCATAGATTCCGTACACCGGGCAAGGGCTTTGGGGTTGTCCTTGCAGGATTTGCGCGAGGAACAGCCCCAGATATTTGCTATGCTCAGAACAGAATTCCGTGCTGCGATCGTCGGATTTGAGCAGCCTTCATATCCTAGAGATTCTAACCAAAGAGTGTATCAATATTTACCACCACGTCCACCACAAATTCATCAAGCCGTCTATCGGTGTGAACCAGAAACAATCATTAAATTTACCGAAGAATTAAATTTTTTGCGGACATTGCTTTGTGTTAATAATGCGCCAATAGAGTCTTTAACAGCAGCTGCCATTCGAGAAGTTTACCAGTTACGCAAAGCTGACCGAGAATGGTTAATTAAAGCTGGACGTAATCTGAGCGTGCTGCTCAAAGATGATTACGATCGCTTACGGTTCATTTTGAGTCAAATCCACCCGTAGGTAGTTAGTACCTAGATAATTGCCTAGATACTGTAAGTTAAGATTTTTTGATTTTTTATCAGAGTAGCTTCTACAGTTATATCGATTAGGCGATCGCTCCAAAGGTAATCGCAGCTTCACCATAGCCCCTTCAAGTGCTACCTATGGAACTCATATCACAAGTTCTTGCTTTGGAACCAACTTCCCAAGTTCTTGGCAAAGAACCAATTGTTTCCTTTGCTATTTTGTTGGTGGTCATCTTAGTCGTACCCATCCTATTTGAGCGGCTAAGACTACCAGGGCTAGTCGGTTTAGTTTTCTCCGGGCTAGTACTTGGTTCCTCAGGCTGGAATTTATTCCAGTTGGACTCACCAATGATTAACCTACTATCAGACATTGGGTTAGTTTACTTGCTGTTTGTAGCAGGGCTAGAAATTGATATACAGCAGTTCCGCCGCCGGAAAAGTCGTGCCTTTGGCTTTGGTAGCTTGACCTTTAGCGTACCCTTGGTGGTAGGTACACTAATAGGTCATACTTTTGGTTTTGGTTGGAATACTTCAATATTAATTGGCTCTTTATTCACTTCCTATACCCTTTTGGCATATCCCATTATCAGTCGCCTGGGAGTAGTAAACAACGAAGCCGTCACCGTCACAATTGGGGCGACGATTTTTACAGATATTGGCGCAGTACTGATATTAGCCGTTTGTGTAGCCTTCGCTCAGGCTGGGACATTTAGCTTAGCAAAGCTACTCACCTTATCTGGTTGGTTGACTATTTACTCTGTTGCCGTTTTGGTAGGCTTTGATTGGGCAGGCAAAGAATTTTTTCGGCGCTCTGGAGACGACGAAGGAAACAAGTTTTTGTTTGTATTGCTTTCGGTATTTCTCGCGGCTGTAGGCGCTCAATTGATTGGGGTAGACAAAATTGTTGGTGCCTTTTTAGCAGGATTGGCAGTGAATGAAGCCGTGGGTGAAGGGCCAGTCAAAGAAAAGGTGGTATTTGTTGGCAGCGTACTATTCATTCCTATTTTCTTTATTGACCTTGGCTTGCTGATCGATCTGCCTGTCTTAGTGAACAGTTTAGACACGCTTAAGTTAACTCTGTTAATTGTAGTCGGTTTGATTGCTAGTAAATTCATCGCAGCCTTTTTGGCAAAACTAGTTTACCGCTACGACTGGCAAGAAATGCTAACGATGTGGTCGTTGTCAGTTCCCCAAGTTGCGACAACATTAGCAGCAACGTTGGTGGGATATCGAGCTGAATTGCTGCCCTTAGAAGTACTACACAGCATTATTGTCTTAATGCTAGTCACATCAACTTTGGGGCCGTTGATTACTAGTCGGATAGCTGTTGGTTTGACTTCTTCACCGGACGAGAAGCCAGCGCCAACATCCCCGCCTGACCAGAACACAGAGGAAACAAACAGTGCTTTTACTATAGTTGTACCTATCTACAATCCTCAGACCCAGCAGTATTTGATCGAAATGGCGGCATTGTTAGCACGTCAGGCAAATGGCACAATTGTACCACTAGCGATCGCTCCTGCTGCCGCTCACATGGATGCCCCGCAGTTAGAAGCGTCTCTGCAACGGAGTGAGCGCTTACTGGCAAAAGCCACAGCACAGGGCCGAGTATTGGGCGTGGAAGTAGAACCATTACTGCGGATTGATGATGCTTTTGCTCAAGGAATTAGCAGAGCTGCTCGCGAACAAAAGGCTAGTTTAATAGTTATGGGTTGGGGTAAACGTACTGGGTTGAGAGCGCGTTTATTTGGCAATGTGATTGATGGTGTTCTTTGGGCATCCCATTGTCCAGTGGCGGTGACACGTTTAATGGAATCACCGAAAAAAATTCAGCGGATCTTAGTGCCAGTAGAAAATTTAACAGCACCTTCATTACAGCCTGTGCAATTTGCTCAGATGCTGGCAGAAGCAAATCAAAGCCATATTACTGTACTGAATGTATGCGATCGCCGCACCAGTTCCAGTAAAATTGCTTCCAAGCGATCGCATCTCTCACTACTAGTGTCTAAATTGACTTTGCCAAACACCCCAGAAATTCAAATCATTGCTCATGAAAATGTTGCCCAAGCAATTTTGCAGGCAGCACGATTATACGATTTAGTAGTTTTGCCTTTTACACGTAATCGTACAAGTCCTGGAGGGTTAACGATTAGCGATGTCACAACCCAGCTGGCTAGCCAACTCACCTGTTCAATTATCATGCTCGGAGAACCACAACGCACTCAAACAGTAGTTATGCCAACCGGAGTTACCAGTACGACATCTGCCGTATGAAAAAAGACGGGCAGTAAATATTTTTCTGGTAATGGGGCTGTATGAGTAATTTTCAGAGAAGTCGGAAACTTAAAACCGTCATAATCCTAAAAATAGTTGATCTTATTGAAGATTTCATAAATTCTACGTAAAAAACAGACAATTTTCAAAAATGTTTGTTATTTTGCTAATTGAATTGCTCAGCAAACGAGTACAAATATAACAAAATTGCGTACGTAGGAAAATTAGGAAGTCCAAAAATACCTTTTCAGTTAGCCTTTTTGTCCTGTATTTTTGCAGCCGATCTGGGTAATCTAAAGACAAGCGTAATAGCTGAATAAAATATCTGTAAGTAACTGGGAAACTATGAGAATTTTAGTGACGGGCGGTGCTGGGTTTATTGGTTCCCATCTCATCGACCGACTAATAAACGATGGGCATGAAGTAATATGCTTGGATAATTTCTACACAGGTCACAAACGCAACATCCTCAAATGGCTAAACCATCCATATTTTGAACTTATCCGCCACGATATTACCGAACCAATTCGGCTAGAAGTGGATCAAATTTATCATTTGGCTTGTCCTGCTTCTCCAGTACATTACCAGTACAACCCAGTTAAAACCGTTAAAACTAACGTGATGGGGACGCTAAACATGTTGGGGTTAGCTAAACGTGTGAAAGCTAGGTTTTTATTAGCTTCCACAAGTGAAGTATACGGAGATCCAGAAGTTCACCCCCAGACTGAAGATTATAGAGGTAATGTCAATCCCATTGGGCTGCGTTCGTGCTACGACGAAGGCAAACGAATTGCTGAAACTTTGGCATTTGACTACTACAGACAAAATAAAGTTGATATACGGGTTGCTAGGATTTTCAACACCTATGGGCCTCGGATGTTTGAAAACGATGGTCGTGTTGTCAGCAACTTTGTAGTTCAAGCTTTGCAGGGTAATCCTTTAACTGTGTACGGTGAAGGGACACAAACCCGTAGTTTCTGCTACGTCTCTGACCTAGTAGAAGGACTGATGCGATTGATGAATGGTGACTATATAGGGCCAATAAATTTGGGTAATCCTAATGAGTATACCATTTTACAACTGGCACAAGCAGTGCAAAACCTTGTGAACCCAGATGCAGAAATTAAGTTTGAGCAACTGCCATCTGACGATCCACGTCGTCGCCGTCCTGATATCACAAAAGCTAAAACCTTATTAGATTGGGAACCTACCATTCCTTTGCAAGAGGGGTTAAAACTGACAATAGAAGATTTCCGCGATCGCATCAAAAGTGATTGAGCGGTGCTTAGTGCTGCTCTGAACTTTCGTACAGGCTAAATCTAATCTTTAGCCCATATTTTAATAGCTGTGTTTACCACCAGTTTGTAGGTGTTACATCCACAACTTCTTTTTGAAAACTAACCCTAAAAAAGCGAGGAGTTAAATAAAATGCGTGTTTGTGTAATTGGTACTGGTTACGTTGGTTTAGTGACAGGCGCTTGCTTGGCTCATATCGGGCATGATGTAATTTGCGTAGATAACAATGAAGAAAAAGTAAAGTTAATGAAGTCTGGGCAGTCCCCAATTTTCGAGCCAGGACTCTCGGATATTATGCAGTCTGCCATTCAAGCAGAGAAAATTCACTTCACCACAGATATCGCCGCCGGAGTCGCCCACGGGGAAGTTCTGTTTATTGCTGTAGGAACGCCACCTTTGCCTACTGGTGAAAGTGATACCCGTTACGTTGAAGCTGTAGCCCGTGGTATTGGGGCAAATCTCAATGGTGGTTATAAAGTGATCGTCAATAAATCTACAGTGCCCATTGGTTCAGGCGACTGGGTGCGGATGATTGTCCTAGATGGGATCGCTGAACGTCAGAAAACATTGGTACCCGCAGGTGGAGTGTCGAGTGATGAAAAATTACCTGAGGTTACAGCTCAGTTTGATGTAATCAGCAATCCAGAGTTTCTGCGTGAAGGTTCAGCGGTGTACGACACCTTTAACCCCGATCGCATTGTACTGGGAGGCAATAGTCAAAAAGCAGTAGCCTTAATGCAAGAACTATATGCCCCAATTGTGGAGCGCCAGTACGCTGCGGATAAATCTTTACCGCCTGTGCCAATTCTGGCAACAGACCTCAGTTCAGCAGAAATGATCAAATACGCTGCTAATGCCTTTTTGGCGACTAAGATTAGTTTTATTAACGAAGTTGCGAATATTTGCGATCGTGTCGGTGCTGATGTTACCCAAGTAGCAAAAGGCATCGGTCTAGATTCCCGTATTGGTAATAAATTCTTACAAGCTGGGATCGGCTGGGGTGGTTCATGCTTCCCCAAAGATGTCGCCGCCCTCATTCACACTGCTGATGACTATGGCTATGAAGCCCAAATTATGAAAGCCGCCGTCAGTGTCAACGAACGCCAGCGCCTGATTGCTCTAGAAAAACTCCAGCAAGTCCTGAAAATCCTTAAAGGCAAAACAGTTGGATTACTTGGTTTAACCTTCAAGCCCGATACCGACGATTTGCGCGATGCTCCAGCACTTAACTTGATTGAGCAGCTAAACCGATTGGGAGCCAAAGTCAAAGCCTACGACCCAATTGTTTCTCAAACAGGTTTGCGTCATGGTCTTTCCGGTGTGCTAGTAGAAACCGATGCTGAAAGACTTGCTGACGGCTGTGATGCTTTGGTGCTCGTGACTGAATGGCAGCAGTTTAGCAATCTGGACTACGCTAAAATGGCGAAATTGATGATCCACCCCGTAATTATCGACGGTCGTAATTACCTCGATCCCGAAACAATGGTGCGTGCTGGATTCCAATATGTAGGCGTAGGAAGATAATATCGATTACATTCCATGCAAAGACGAAAGGGCATATCCGGTATAGGTTAATTCGGAACCACAGATTACACAGATAAACACGGATAATTCATCGATATTTATCTGTGTTTATCTGTGGTTTTTTCAGAAAGTTGGGTATTCTTGTTACGTAAAAGTGGCTCTAAAAAGTTTCTTAAGGGTTTATCCGTCAAAGTAGGATGTTTTCAGTGTTAAACCTCTTCTAAACCTGGGCATCTTAACTAAAGAACCACTATGATAATTCTTCTCTGGCATAACCATGACTACTGCTCAACCAAATCCTGTAGAACTTGCCAAACAAGGGGATGTAAGAGCAATTGCATTTTTGATCAACCGTTCTCTCCAGCCAAAAGGTATTACGGCAAGAATTATTTTATCTGTATCACCAAGGCAGTTGGATTTAGACTTGAAGTGATGGGGCTGAAGGAAAAACTGATGACTAAAGCAATTGGTCTAGAGCAAATTATTGCCCAAAAGGTAAAAACCTTATCAAGAGAAAAACAGCAGCAAGTACTTGACTTTGTAGAATTTCTGCAATTGAAATCACCAACAGTAGAATTTAGGCATCATGACGGCACGCCAATGTCTGCTTTAGAAGCTGCGGCAGATTTAATAGGCTGCGTGGATTCTGGCCCTGGGGATCTCTCTACAAACAAGGAGTACCTTAAAATACCATCAGCAGAATGAAGCAAGCGGTACTGCTAGATACAGGCCCTTTAGTCGCTTTAATCAATCGTCGAGAGCAGTTTCATCAATGGGTGACAAATCAGTTCAGGCAGATTGAACCACCTTTATTAACTTGTGAAGCGGTGATTACAGAGGCTTGTTTTCTTTTACAGAATGTCTATGGAGGTGAAGCAGCAGTAATTTCTTTTATGCAAAAGGGAATCATCCATCTCCCGTTCCGCTTGAGTGAAGAAGCTATTACTGTTGATGAATTGATGGAGCGTTATCAATCTGTCCCAATGTCATTAGCAGATGCTTGTTTGGTGAGGATGGCACAACTATATCCTAAAAGTGAATTGCTCACATTTGATAGCGATTTTAGGATTTATCGTCAGAATCGGAATCAATTGATTTGTGTGACTATGCCAGAGTCACTGTAAGCAGAGGGTTCAGTCAAAATACCTTAATGAAACCCCAGTCAAACAATTCTGAAAGTAATTCAGGAAATTAGTGGACATATAAACCTAGAGCAATTGTAGAAATACCTGTATTGGATGAACAGGTATTGGGAGCAGTGGCCACCCGCAGTATGCTGTCACCCATAGAGGAAAATGCCGGGAAATAAATTCTCAATATCAAGCACTACTTGGAATACGTTCAATTTCAGCATAACCACTGAAAATTAGTTTTTGACCTTCAGTTTCTAATCGGTTGAGCCGCATTTTTACTCCGTCGAGGTCAAAGCGATCCAAATCGACCATATTATCCAAAATTTCTGCTAGTACCACGCTCAAGGTTTGCGATATTTGCTTTTGCGCTTCTGGAATACCATCAAGTTCAATTTTCGGGTCTTTGAAAGAAACCCGACGCCGCCTTTCAATGCCTATAGTTACGGTCATGCTCAACGGTACAAGTTCGCCATTGTTTAAATCTGCCTTTGCTAAAAGCTGCAAACGATTTTCAGGCAATAGCTGTACCTGAACTTCTGTAAAGGAGACTGGTTTACCCCCAGATAACTCCGTCAAGGCTGGTAGAGAGAGATTGAGCAGGCGCTTTTTCACCAGTTCAGCATTAAAAGCTTGGTTAATGCCTGCTTCTGATAGAATTACTTGGGCGATCGCTTGCGTAGGTTGCTTAAGACTAAGTTTGCCACGCAAAACCGAGCCAAAATCAATAGCAACCGCATCTGTTTCAAAAGACATCTCCTCTACCGCGAAATCTCTACGGATCACCAAGCCACGGCCGCTCATCTTAAAACTATCAATGCTGCCTTGCAACAGTTTGCTGGAGGGATAGCAGCGCACAAAGACTTCTACTGACTCGCTTTGGGTAAACAGGTGGCGAATCGTTTGGCTGGCGACTGTATTGAGCATCCGCTCTCCCCAGTCTGTGCCTTTAGGATCTGTGAAACCAGTAAGTCCGCCGAACATGTGGTTTTGCGCTTCTAGAAGTACTTTGTACTTTTGTAACAAATTGTGAAGAATACAGCAAGCGATCCCATGATTAATTGTGCTGATGGGTAGGCGTAGGATAGCTGATGATAGCGAGTTGAATGTATCGAATATTACTGTTTAAATATGCTAGCATTAAATTAAGTGCAAATTAAATGCATAATTCAAGCCATGCTGAACATCATTCGAGATATTCACTCGCTCTCCAACTTCAAACGCAACACATCGGAATTTATTCAACAGATGAAGCAGACGGGAAAACCCGTGGTATTGACTGTGAATGGTAAAGCAGAGTTGGTCGTTCAGGATGCTGAGTCATACCAAAAACTCCTAGAACTTTTGGACCAGTTAGAAACAATTGCTGGTATCAAAAAGGGGCTGGAGGATGTAGAAGCAGGTAGGACAAGACCTGTGGTGGAATTTGAGCGGGAAATGCATCAAAAGTATGGCATTTCAAGTTAGGACAACTGAGGCTGCGGATGCTCAAATTGAGAGAGCATAACCCAGCCTACGCCGAGCAATGGTTTAGAGGGTTGATGAATGCGATCGCATCTCTTCAAGAAAAACCTCTTCGATGCGCCATTGCTCCTGAGAATGAGGCATTTTCTGAGGAAGTGCGTCAACTTCTTTATGGCAAGTCAAGAAATACCTACCGTATTTTATTTACAATTCGTGATGACACTGTTTATGTGCTTTATGTACGCCATAGCTCACAAGCACTCCTGAAGGCTGATGAAGTAGATGAGGAAGAATTTTAAGAACTTGACTGATTGAAAGAGGAGAAGCGATCGCGCATCTGTTAAAAATAGTCTGCGGCAAGCGATCGCTCCACAGGTGTAGAATGGCTAATGGTAGTAAGTAGAATGTATTGTATGTTACTGTTTGTTTCGACTAGCATTACTTAAAAAGTTCAGTAAGGAGTGTTATCAGTCAGATTTTGGTTCACATTGTCTTAGCGGGTAATCCAGATAAATCTTGGAAAGAGATATTGCCAGAATTACAAGCTGCGAATCTTAGTCCTGCTTCAATCGATGCGATCGCTTCTCATATCAAATCTCCACCATTTTTAGAAACCTTACTTGAGCAAATTAATAATGATTTCGCTGTACCCTTACTTGCCCAATGTCAAAGAATTGCTCAGTTAGATGGGGTAATTACACCAGCAGAAGCTAAGGTTATAGATTCTATTAACAAAAAATTAAACTGTGATTTGGCTGTAATTAAATAACCTACATATTGCTTATAATACTTTTCACCAAAAGCGATCGCAACCTCTACAAAAAAATGCGATCGCCAGTTCGCCATATTAAACTATGAAAATGAATGCAAATTGATTTTAGAATCTATGTAGAGCTTCCAGATAAGCGCAGGTTTGGGATAAAACAGTGACACAAGCCAATACACCTCAAGCCATTGCAGTCAATATTCCACCAACGCTAACACTTACAGTCACCCACGAGCAGTTAGTTGAGTTGGCGATCGCTAACCGAGATTTACAACTAGATAGTCTATCAATTAAATTTTAACGGTTAGTTGCATACCAAAAACCCTGTAGAGACGCGAAATTTCGCGTCTTTACGACCATCATTTTTATCTTGACAGGCTACTAGAACGAACTGTGATAGGAGAGCTAATCGTTATGGCTCCAACCGGAGGTACTACAGGTAATAGAAATTCAGATATTGAAGGACAGCTATGGCTCTGGAACCGTCAAGCAAGACTTGGTAAGAAATTTAACTCTTCGACTGGTTTTCAGCTCCCTAACGGAGCTGATCGCTCTCCCGATGCAGCTTGGGCGCGATCGCCCATTGTTGTTCTGCTACCTCATCAACAACTTCCGTCGCAAATTATCCAACGCTGCATTCGCACTCACATGACGAATTAGAGCACGTCCCCGCATTGTTCCAAATCGATACTCAAAACTTGCCACTTCATCTTTTGGCCCAGCTAAACCGATGTAAACTAAACCAACTGGCTTGGTATCCGTCCCGCCACTTGGGCCAGCAATACCAGTGATACTCAGTCCCCAAGTAGTTGAAAGGCGAGTTTTTACCCCAAGTGCCATTTGCTCTGCAACAATAGCACTTACCGCCCCAAATTTATTTAAATCTTCCTGGTTAACCCCCAGCAGCCCAACCTTCACCGAATTGTCATAAGAAATTACTCCACCCCAAAAGTAATCAGAACTGCCAGAAATCTCTGTCAACATTTGCCCCAGTCCACCGCCAGTGCAGGATTCTGCCACAGAAAGAGTTTTCCCCGATGCACGCAACAACTGTCCAACTACGGAAGCAAGTGTGTCATCATTAGCACCGTAGTAATCAAGTCCGGCAATTTCTTTGATTTGTTTCTCAATGGGTGCAATAAAAGCCTCAGCTGCTGATTCTGAAGTTGCTTTTGCAGAAACTCGCAGTCTGACTTCTCCCTTGCCTGCATAAGGTGCGACTGTGGGGTTTGGCAAGTTCAAATAGGAAGCAACCTTTTCCGCCAAAGCAGATTCACCAATACCCCAAAACTTTAAACTCCGGCTATAAATAATTTCCTTGCCCCAACCTTGACCTTTGAGAAAAGGCACAGATGTTTCTTGCCACATGCGGTGCATTTCACTGGGAACACCAGGAAAAGTGAAAATTGTTACCTCAGGACGAGGTTGCCAGATAATGCCGGGTGCTGTTCCAGTAGGATTGGGTAAAATTTCTGCACCTTGGGGAATCAAGGCTTGCTTGCGGTTGCTAGGGGACATAACCCGATCGCGTTGAGCGAATTTCTGAGTTATGTCTTCGATGATTTCTGGGCGTTCTACCAAGGGGACATTAAAGAAATCGGCAATGGTTTCGCAAGTGAGGTCATCTGGTGTTGGGCCAAGACCACCAGTAAAAATGAGAATTTGCGCTCTTGAGATAGCAATTTCTATCACTTGCTTGAGTCGTTCTGGATTATCCCCAACCACGGTTTGATAATAGTGAGGAATGCCTAGCTGCGCTAATTGTTGCGCCAGAAATTGAGCATTGCTGTTGAGGATATCTCCTAACAGCATTTCAGTACCAACACAAATAATTTCTGCACTCATGGGATTGGGGATCGGTGATTAGGGATTGGTGACTAAGAATTTTTGATTAGGGACTGGGGATTAGGTAAGAGTTTTCCCAGTACCCAATATCCAATCCCCAATCCCCAATCTCCTATGCTAGGGCTGGTACAGGAATTTCCTGATGATCGTATAAAGGGAAGCGATCGCACAATGCTGCTACCCGTTGCCGACAATCTTGGGCAACTATCTCTGAATCGGGAGAAAGCAGGCGATCGGCAATAATATTCCCAATCTCAGTAAATTCTGCTATTCCTAAGCCTCTGGTAGTCATTGCCGGAGAACCTAACCTCAGACCGCTAGTCACAAATGGTGACTGCGGATCAAAGGGAACTGTATTTTTGTTAGCAGTAATATTCACACCACTCACCAACTGATCCGCTTGCTTACCCGTCAGTCCAATAGACTGGAGGTCAACCAGCATTAAATGATTGTCAGTGCCATTTGACACCAGTTTTAAGCCTCGGTTTTGCAGTTGATCTGCCAAAGCACGAGCATTTTCAATCACTTGAGCAGAATAGGCTTTAAACTCTGGTTTTAGAGCTTCTCCAAAAGCTACTGCTTTACCAGCAATAACGTGTTCCAATGGCCCGCCCTGACTACCAGGAAAAACAGATTTATCTAGCTTTTTACCCAGTTCTGCGTCGCGGGTCAAGATTAAACCACCTCTAGGGCCGCGTAGAGTTTTATGGGTAGTTGTTGTCACCACATCACAATAAGGAATGGGGTCGGGGTGAAGACCACTGGCGACCAAACCAGCAATGTGGGCAATATCCGCCAATAAGTAAGCACCGATTTCATCAGCAATGCTGCGAAACTTTTCAAAGTCAATGATCCGGGGATAAGCTGAATAACCACAAATCAACAGCTTAGGACGCTCCCTCAGCGCCAGCTCCCGAATTTGGTCATAATCCAGTTGTTCTGTTTGTCGGCTAACGCCATAGTGGCGAACTTGGAACCACTTACCTGAAACATTCACAGGCGAACCGTGGGTGAGATGTCCTCCATGAGACAAATCCATTCCCATAATTGTGTCTCCTGGCTCCAGTAGGGTTAGGAAGACTGCGAAATTTGCCTGTGCGCCGGAATGGGGTTGCACATTCGCGTGAGCAGCACCAAATATCTGTTTAGCGCGATCAATCGCCAGTTGCTCGATTTTGTCTACAAACTCACAACCGCCATAGTAGCGTTTACCAGGCAATCCCTCCGCATATTTATTTGTCAGTACAGAACCTTGCGCCGCCAGTACAGCAGGGGAGGTAAAGTTTTCGCTAGCAATCAACTCCAGGTGATCGCGTTGACGTTGTAGTTCTTGGTTGATTAGCTCCGCAATCGTAGGATCGCAGGAGGCAAGAAAGTCTGAGTTAGTCCTAGTCACTTCAACTATCCTTATGGAAAATTGCACAACGGTTGATTTTGGTTAAGCACAGCAGCTAAATAACAGTTCACAGTCAAGGGTCTTATAATTTAGTATTTTTTGACCATAGTACAGACGCCATAAAACTATTGACTTTTATTAGTGCCGACTTATTTATTATTAGATACCAGCCCGATTAATGTGTTAATTGTCATAAAACTCACTGGAGTGTAGAAACCCCAAAGTAGGAGTCACAGAGGTGCAATTAATACCACTGGCTGTCCTTGCTAAACTCCAGTACAAAAATTTAGGTATCATTTTTTACTAAAAATTTTCATCTCCAGCATACACAACATACAATAAGAAAAGGTTCGCTTGGCGTTTTTTGTTACTATTCACATGTTTTGCCAAAAAGAGTGCATTAGGTTGCTCTTAGGTGTCCTCCGCCATCGAAAATCACCATAGTTTACGACGACGCACCCCACCAGCCTTAAGCAGATCTCTGAACCGCTACAAAGGGTGTCCTCCCCTGAATTATATGTGGGTAACAACGAGGATTTACAGGAGGGATTCGATGCTAGTCATCTTAATGGACGAGCAAATCCTTGCCCCTGAGCAGGTTTGCCAGTCTTGTTTACTTGCTGATGGGAGTGGTCAACCCCGTTGGCGTGGGGACCAACTGCGCTGCGGTCAAGCCATTCGCAAACTTACTGAACAGCAACCAGACCAGTATGAGTGTATGATGGGTTTCCGGATTGCGTATATAGAATAATGGATTTGCCAGCAAGACCTAGTAACTGCGTTATCCTAGGCTCAAGTAACTGTTGAAATTTAACTACAGGAGAACGCATAATGTCTTGGCGCGGGTCTACAACGGTTTCGGATCGGATTTTTGCCTGTCTACCTTATCTGCTGCCCCTAATAGAGGTTTTTGTATTCGGTAGATTTTTGTTCACACAGTTTCCACCTCTGCAACTGCTTTTTCTGCCGCTTACGCCGTTGCTGACAATTTACTATGGTGTACGTTATGCAGGACTGATTATTTTCTTTGCTTTATGGCTGTTGGTAGTGAGAAACGAAAAAATCAGTCACTTTATTCGTTTTAACACTATGCAAGCAATCCTTTTGGACATTATTATCTTTTTGTTTAGCATTTTGACTGATGTTGTCGGACTAGTTCCCAGTAGTGGTTTTGCCATCCAAACCCTATACACAACCATTTTTCTTGGGATAGTGGTAGCAGTTGCATATTCCGTTATCCAGTCGCTACTTGGGCGTTATGCAGAAATTCCGGCTATTTCTGATGCAGTTTACATGCAAGTGCGTTAGCAGTTAACGGGCAGCCACGATGTTTTCCAGGCGACCAATACCTTCAATTTCTACGCGGACGCGATCGCCTACGAGCAATGGACCCACCCCAAATGGCGTACCCGTTAACACCAAATCCCCTGGTAGCAGTGTCATCACCTGACTGATATAAGACACCAAAAAATCGGGGGGGAAAACCATTTGATCGATACAGGCAGATTGTACTGGATTTGGCTCGTCATTCAAGAAAGTCTGCAATCTGGCTCCTGGATTTAATTCTCGTACAATCCAAGGTCCCAAAGGGCAGAATGTGTCAAAACCTTTGGCTCGTGTCCATTGACCATCCCGTTTTTGTAAATCCCGCGCTGTCACATCATTGGCGATGGTATAACCCCAAATTTTAGTTTGGGCTTCCTCTGGAGTACAGTCAAAAGTGCGATCGCCAATTACCACTGCTAACTCCCCTTCGTAATCTACTCGTTGCGAATGGGGAGGATACTTAATTTCCGTCTCAGACGGGATGATGGACGTAGGCGGTTTCAGAAAAATTAGTGGCTCAGAAGGGACAGGAGTTCCCATCTCTGCCGCATGGTCTGCATAATTCTTGCCCACTGCGACAATTTTTGAGGGAGCACAGGGAGCCATAATTTGGTAATTTTCTGCTGTCAGAGTTAAATCAGTGGGTTGCCCTTGTAACCAGGGCGGAGCATCTAGCACCTGCACGTTAAGGGATAGTTGTAGCAACCCATAATAAATTTGTCCTTCTTGATTTTGAACTCGCACATAGCGCTGCGCCATAACCTTGATCAATATCCTTTTGTCTGCGATTAAAAGCTGTGAGCGGTTAATAATCCTTGGGTAGCTTTTTAAGTAAAGCTTACAGTTAACAGCAGATCCTTGAACTTTAAAGTGATCACCATAGATGCCATTGGGGAAAGATACCCATTGGCTAAGCTGATAGTCTGCTCAATCTGCTGCTGATTATCAAAAGCTAAATTCTTAATTGCTAAAGAAATTTGAGGGTCGGCTTCCAACCTATTTCTCATTAAAGATCCAAACTTCGACGGTTTTGGTTAATGATTCAAATTGAAAACTGGTAAGATTATAGTTCCTTGTTGCTTCAGATGTTGATTAATGCTGGTATTGCCTATTCCAGCTAATGTATAAATTAACATCAGCAGCCATTATGCCCATAAGGAGACTGAAAATTATGACGACCGTTTACGAAACAATGTATATCTTGCGTCCTGACCTAGGAGAAGAACAGGTAGAGCAAGCAGTTACTAAATACCAGAACTTGCTCCGTGAACAAGGAGCCGAGGACATCCAAATTCAAAATCGTGGTAAGCGTCGTCTCGCTTATGAAATCAAAAAGCACCGCGACGGTATCTACATCCAGTTCAACTACATTGCACCTCCAACTGTAGTTGCCCCTTTAGAACGTGCCATGCGTTTGAGTGAAGAAGTGATTCGCTACCTGACAGTTAAGCAAGAAGTTGAAGAGGCAAAACCTGCCAAAGTAGGGGCTGCAACTGAATAACTATGAGTGATTAGGGACTGGGAAACTCAAAGACCCTTTAGGGATAAGGGGAATGGAGATTAGGGACGGGATTTTTACCGAGATCCAATTCCTAATCTCCAGTACCTAATCTCAAGTAAAACTAAAAAAAATTTTTGCCTTTTTAATTTTTCGTGACTCATCTGGGAATGCTAAATTAACAAATACTTGCCTTTGGCAAGTACTACCGCAGTTATACCTAAAAGTGGACAAGATTCTGAATGGGAGCTGTAAGCCACTGTGAGTCAATCTGATACACCCAACATCCAAGCTCTCTCTACCGAAACATCGCAGTTGCGCCAAGAGTTGCAACTTCGCGATCAATTAGTGCAACAGCTATCTCAAGAACTCTTCCGGCTGGTAAAGGGTAATACTAATTTTATGCCTCAGCGGACTGAGCCTGAGCGCGATCTGACTCAGTTACAAGCTTTGCGAGAACAACTCCAAGCTGTTGAGCAGCAGGTGGGGTTCTACCAAGAGCAAATTTCGGCTCGTGACACCGAAATTTACCAATTGCGGCAATCAGTCCAAGAACTAACTGATCGCAGTCGGATGTTGGAGCAAGTAGTTCAGGAGTTGCCTCAAATTTACCGTCGTAAGTTTGAGGAGCGCATGGCTCCAGTGAGAGAAAAGGTGGCAATCCTGCAACGGGAAAACCGCAAACTACAGGCAGAACTGCAAAGTGTCAGTTACCGTTTAGCACTCAAAACTCGCAATGCCAGTCACAGCGGCATTGATTTGCCGAATTTTCCCCGCCCAGCATCTGGATAAAGTAATATTTCCACACCCCAAAATGCCTAAAATTTTCGTAGAGGTAGGATACAGGGGCAAGAAATTACTAACTGCCCCCAATTAGGTGTATGGTTTCAGATCCAGAATTAGCAATGGCAAAGTATCTAAATCAGTTCTACAAAGGTAAGTAGCTGCCGCCAATAGATTGACGTCAAGCAACTATATTGATGCTAATAAAGTCCGAAAGCATTGCAATTGAAGCGTGAGAAAGGGCGGGGTTTTAATTCCCGTCCGTGTGATGCTGAAATGCTCTTAGATTTGTACTTGCAAAGTAATTAGTTTTTGAGACTAATAGCTGGCTAAAATGCTCATTTCCAAGAATTATTCATAAACTTGTGTAGTACAAATGTAGTGTATTAGCACCACAGAGTCTACAGGTACTTTGAATACCCCTTTTGAAATATATTCGGGATCTTGCAGTTAATTTCTTAAGTACTGAACTTAAACTTGTTCGGTTAATCTTGTGAAGTATCTTGGATAAATCCAAGTAGTCGCATCGGACACAAGCAAGTAGCTAAGAGCAATCTGAAAAGCCCTTTCCTAAAAAGGTAGAGAGTGCCACAAAGAATTGTATTTGCTTTGACTAACTTGGTCTATTTCCTGCTTTATGTGCTTTAGCTAGCGTCAGTATTCAATACCAGATTAGTTTATCTGCCATGAGGACTGCCTAGCTGCTGCAAAGCCATTAGTTGACATCAATATTGCTCTCTAGGTGGAAGAGATAACAGTCAGCTAGCACCAGACTGTTATCTCTGAAGATAATGAGGATATTTTCGTTTGCGTTACAAAATACAAACATTGCTTGATCTCATCATCCTTCTTTAGGTAGATTTATAGATCAGTCTGCTAGCACCAGACTATTATCTTGGACTGTAGTGAGAATGTCTTCGTAAGCGTTGAAAATTTCAAACACTGAATCTAGCTGGGTGAGTTCTAAAATCAAGCGTACAGGAGCTTGTACATTACAAAGAACTAAGCGACAACCGCTCTGACGCGCAGCTTTGAGTCCTTGTACCAAGGGGACTAACCCGGAACTATCCATGAAATCTACTTCTGCTAGGTCGATAACCCACAGTTGATTTAGCTGAGGAACTACTTTAGCCATTTGTTCGCTCAAAGCCATACCACCTTGCAAGTCTATGCTTCCTTGGGGTTTGAACAAAATCACTTGAAATTCTTGTGTGAGAGTCATAAATGTAACTGGGTAGTTGAAACACTTTACAAGCCATCGAAAAGTGACATTAATACTGCTTGTTTCTCAACGACAAAATGCTGTGTTACCCAGATATATAGGCACTTCCAGCAATGCGGTTGAGGTATTTTTTCAGTATTCATGCCGTATAATTTGTCTTAACTTTCCTCAATATAGGCATAAGCGCCTATGAATTTCAGTAGCAACCGTATCTTTTACGATATTTTTATAATATGTCTAGATATTTATAAATTTTTTATAAATCATATACTACTTTTTGTTCCTAAGTATGATTTTGTGATATTAAAAGCAAAAAAGTAAATGGTTAATACGCAAAATTTAGGAGTTAGCATAGATTAAAAGCTATAGACAATAAACTCATGAAGTATGAAATTAATGAATGCGTGTAGCGGCTTGATTGACACCCCACTCAAAAACAAGCAAAGATATAAAATAAAAGTAAAAATTTGTAAAGGTGGCGGTGCGGGATGTCTTTAGAGCTGATTTCACTAGAAAACATCCAAGAGGTTGCCCACAGGTACGGCTATTGGGCAATTTTTTTGGGAATTTTGCTAGAAAATTTAGGCATTCCCCTTCCTGGTGAAACCGTGACTTTAGTGGGTGGGTTTCTAGCTGGCAGTGATGAACTAAATTTCTGGCTGGTTCTCGGCGACGCAATTATGGGTGCTGTAATTGGCGGCACTTGTGGCTATTGGATTGGTAGAGTTAGCGGTTGGCCTTTTTTAGTACAAGTTGGTAAAATATTTCGGATTTCCGAAGTGCGGCTGCTGAATATTAAAGAGCAATTTAGTCAAAATGCTGGTAAAGCTGTATTTTTTGGGCGTTTTTTCGCATTGCTGCGAGTTTTTGCTGCTCCCTTAGCTGGCATAGCCGAAATGTCTTTCGGAAAATTCTTTTTATACAACTTGTTAGGAGCAGTTGCTTGGGCTAGTCTGATGGTGACATTAGCTTTCTTTGCTGGCAAAATCATCTCCTTAGAGCAATTGGTTGCTTGGGTGGGTCAATTTGCGATCGCAGCATTACTGATTGTGGTGGCCATCATCGTTGTGCCTCTATGGTTAGAGTCCCGCCAAGTTAAGGAAATTAGTAGTGAGGAGTGAGGAGTAAGGAGTAAGGAGCCAGGAGTTAGGAGTAAACTAATTTCTTTTTAACTCCTAACTCCTAGTTGCTAACTCCTATTTTGCTGTGACCAAATGCGAGTTGGTAGCCCCCAAACGTAGATAAAGCCTTCAGCAGCTTTGTGGTCAAATTGGTCTTCAGCGCCGTAAGTTGCTAAATCAGGACTATAGAGAGAATTATTGCTCCAACGCCCGACTATCGTAGCGTTGCCTTTAAAAAACTTCAGTCGCACAGTTCCTACTACTTGCTCCTGTGTCTTTTGAATAAAGGCATCCAATGCGGCTTTGAGTGGACTGTACCACAAACCGTTGTAAACAATTTGGCTGTAAGTCTCTTCAATGCCACGCTTGTAATGAGTGACATCTGCTGTTAATGTCAAGCTTTCTAAATCCCTATGTGCTTGAATTAGCACCAACATAGCGGGTGATTCATAGATTTCTCGTGATTTGATGCCGACTAGGCGGTTTTCTATCATATCGAGCCGCCCAATACCATGATTTCCTGCCAACTCATTGAGTTGTTCAATTAGCTCAACTGGCTTTTTGGGTGTACCGTTGAGAGTTGTCGGAATGCCTTTATTGAAACCAATTTCGATATACTCTGGCTCGTTAGGAGTATTGGCGATCGCCTTGGTCATTTGATAAATTTCTTCTGGTGGCTCAACTGCTGGATCTTCGAGTAGACCAGCTTCAATACTACGACCGAGCAAATTCTTGTCAATGCTGTAGGGCGAAGATTTTTTGACTGGTGAAGGAATGCCAAATTTTTCACCATAGGCAATTGTTTCCTCACGGCTCATCCCCCATTCTCTTGCTGGTGCAAGGATCTTCAGATTAGGGTTAAGGGCGGCAATAGAGACATCAAAGCGAACCTGATCGTTACCTTTGCCAGTGCAACCGTGAGCGATCGCATCAGCACCGTATTTTTGGGCTGCTTCTACTAATATCTTGGCAATCAGCGGACGAGCAAGGGCAGTTCCTAGGGGATAGCGATTTTCATAGAGGGCGTTGGCTTGAATCGCCGGAAAAGCGTAATCTTGAACGAAGTTGTCCTTGACATCCGCCACTAAAGATTCACTTGCACCCGATTTTAGAGCTTTTTCTCGGACTGGCTCTAATTCATCTCCCTGACCTAAATCTGCTGCTAGCGTAATCACCTCTTCCACACCCCACTCTTGCTTAAGGTAAGGAATGCAAACTGAAGTATCTACTCCGCCTGAATATGCTAGGACAACCTTTTTGGCGCGACCCATTGATAATTTCTCGATGTTGTAAAACGACAAGCCACTATTATCTAACTAATTTCTGTAAATTCTCCTCTATATCCATGTAGCTTGACAATTGTCAACTTATTTACTAAGTATATTTTGTTCAAAAAATCTGAATTTACAGGAGGGTGAGAGATGTTTAGCGACAAGCCGCATAGCCTTTAGGCTATTCAATTAAGCTTATTTGCATTTAACTTGCACTCTCGTTGATTAGAATAATTAGCTCATTATTCATCCGAAACAGTTCGGGAGCAGCGAATCTCCGTCACTTCAAGAGGCGAACCTGATGTCTTAATGCTTGACATACAGCTTTGTCATCTATTGGTTGTGTATTAATCTTTTACGTAATTCTACAAAAAATTCATAAACTTCTTAATCTAAATTATTATTTCAACGTAAAATTTAAATAAAAGCTACGCTGTATTACTCAATACACAGTGTCTTATACTATACATTAAAGGACAAGTATGACTGTTTCACGCGTTGCCTGGCTCATTCCAGTAAGCTTAACTTTAGTCGGTTTCGGGTTGAATATACAAAGCGCGATCGCCCAGAGTACTGATGATACTTATGCATTTAGCGCTGAATATAATACATCAGTTACCATTGATCCCACCTTTAACCCGGACTTGGGTATCGTCAGGGCAACTATCATAGGTGAAAGTACTCAACCTGCCCCTTACGGGTTAAATTTCTTTACAAGCAATACTTACGGTAAGCTTAACCCGGTTGACGACCCATCCATCAACAAATACACCTTTAATTCAGATGCAAGCGTGTTTGGCTTAAAGGGTCAACCAGTACTTTCCGATAGATATTACGGCGGTTCCAATGAGTTATTTGGAAGGGCAAGTGATACCGCCGAAATTAACTTTGCAGAAGGGACAATCAAAGGGGGTGGTACTATAACTTTTTTTGACGGAACGGGCTTATTCAAAAATGCTACAGGCACAATGACCTTTACTGAGGAGGACAGTCTTAGTCCGCCGGGAACTCCCTCTAAGGGACTAGCGAAGCTGAAATTCTCCTTGCAAGCGTCCCAACCAGTTCCGGAACCAGGAGCTACCACAAGCTTTGTTGGCATTGCAATTGGAGCAGGTTTAATATTACGCCGATACCGCCGTAAAACTCTACTTTAGGCTTATAAAAACTGCTCGCTACACTATACGCCTTTTACCTACCAAAGTCTCAACTTCTAAGCAATGCTTAGGTGAAATTGGGCGATCGCATAAAAGCACACTGTATTAACTCTGCCTGAGTATTTTGCGTACTTATTACTACACAAAACACTCAGGCAAACAATTTTGGAGTCAGGATTTCAGAATTATACTGGAGCCGCACCTATCGCCCGTGAGACTAATAGCTACGGATGGAATTCGCTTTGGTTTCCTATACAAAATGGTAGCCCAAACGCTATTCAATTCTTACGCCCTTAATAGATTTTAATTAACAGAGTAAAAAATGAAAAAGCTTTTGTTTTTAGGTATTTTGGCGATTGGTATCACAATTCCAACGACATCATTATTAGCGCAAAATTCAGTAGATAATCCAGATAACAGTGATCCTCCTGGACATAGACGACCTCCTGAATTAACCCATCCTATTATTCCTGAGCCACCGTCACCAACAACGCCGACAGAATATCTTTACCCAGATAACAGTGCAAAACCTGTTTTACAGCTAATTAAAAAAGAACGTGCGATTGGACAATTGCGACAAGGCTTAAATTTAAAAAATGCACGCCTTGTAACTTACGCCGATTACATCAAATTTAAAAGTCAACTTGGCGGTGATAGTATCGAAAACGCTTAAGTACATCCTAACCGTCGTGTATGGTTAATTGAAATTGACGCGCCAAATGGAATTGATGTACCCCAGCGTGTTCGTGATGAAAAAACACCACATCCAGGGAAATTTAAAAAATCGAAAATTTTAATGGTAGTGGACGCAGAAACTGGAGATAGATTAAGCGTAGATATTGCAGAGAATCAGTAATTTAAAAATCGGTTACGGGTATATCTGCTGCATATTTTTAATAACTGGAGTTTTTTAAACTCCAGTTATCAGGTCTTTCAGACAGAATAGTTTTAATTAAGTCACTTAATTAAAATTTTAAGAAGCGCTAGTCTTCATTCCAAACATTATTCAATTCATGCGTCCTTAATAAATTTTCATCAAAAGAGTAAAAAATGAAAAAGCTTTTGTTTTCAGGTATGTTGGCGATTGGTATCACAATTCCAACAACAGCATTATTAGCGCAAAATTCAGCAGATAACCCAGATAACAGTGACCCTCCTGGATTGAGAAGACCGCCAGAGGCTAGTAAAACGATTATTCCTGAACCACCATCACCAACAACGCCGACAGAATATCTTTACCCAGATAACAGCGCAAAACCCGTTTTACAGCTAATTAAAAAAGAACGTGCGATTGGACAATTGCGACAAGGCTTAAATTTAAAAAATGCACGGCTTGTAACTTATGCCGATTACATCAAATTTAAAAGTCAACTTGGCGGTGATAGTATCGAAAATGCTCAAGTACATCCTAACCGTCGTGTATGGTTAATCGAAATTGATGCGCCAAATGGAATTGATGTACCCCAGCGTGTCCGTGATGAAAAAACACCATCTCCTGGAAAATTTAAAAAAGCGAAAATTTTAATGGTAGTAGACGCGGAAACTGGAGATAGACTCAGCGTAGATATTGCAGAGAATCAATAATTGTAAAATTGATTATATCTATACCTTCTACTGGACTGACGCTCTAGGCAATAGCGTTTACTTTGTCAGCTATACGTCAACTCATATAAAATTTACATATAGCTTACAATTTTAAAGATTTTATAAAAATTAGGTTTTGTTTGTTATTTCTTAACCTATATACACAGGTTCAAAGCTTATTTAAGTGGAATTACAGAACTTTCACTTTTTAGCTTTGGAGTATTTTCTGATGAAATTAGCCCAAAATTTTGGCTTTGCTACTGTTGCAATTGCCATCTCTGTCGCTGCTGTTGATAATAAACCAACACAAGCTGCTGTGGTTAATTACAATTTCACCGTGAATGCTACATCTGGCGACAACCCAGGCCAGTATTATGGTTCTTTTAAATATGATGACTCGTCCTTAAGCGGGACAGGTGAGGAGACTTTAAAAGTTAGCAATGGATTATCCGTTTTGTTTAACTATTTGGGTACTCAGTATACAGAGGCAAGTGATATTGATTATGAAGCTGGTTTATCTCCCTTGGTAGGTTTTAAAGATGGCAAACTTTTAGGGCTAAGTTATTTAGTTGAAGATCAGTTTTTCATCGGGAATAATCCAGAAATTTCCGATATAGGAGGCAAAAAGTTTTACACTGTTACTAGTGCTGCATTCCCATCCACAACAGAAGTAGGTACAGTAAGTTACTCTAAGGTTCCAGAACCTTTAACTCTTGGCGGTACAGCGATCGCTAGTGCTATGGGATTATGGATGAAACGCAAGAAAAAATTATCCCAAGCAGAGTAAAAGCAATTTTAGCTCAAGATAAATCCTGATTAAATCACTCCCTACCTTACCAGTTGGGGTTTTTATTTTGATTTTGGGATAATCAGCACAGAACCAAGAATCACTAGATTTTTGAGATAAAACCACGAATGCACACAAATAAATTATCTGTGTGCATCTGTGGTTCAAAAATTATAAAGCACTAATTTTTGCAAGAAGTTTAATCTAGAGACGTTATTATCCAACATCTCCAAATGTCTGGCATTAAATAAAATTGCCAGTAGGATTCTTACGGCTGATACCAATTACAGTTGGTCGAGGGATACCTGTAGATTGGCCTTTACCACCATCATCCTTTGAGATATTACTGGGCCAACTACTACCACGAGGTACAGTGCGAGTCTGATTGAATGTCGTACCATTCAAATTCAGTATTTCAATGTCGCGACTCAGTATCGTGCCATCATTAATCGGACAATCCTCACCAGGATGCTGTACTGCAAGAATCAATGTATCTCCTACAAAAGTCGGGCCAGTCATCTCACAACGCACAGGCCCATAGGCAAATGGAACTACATGACCTGCATTGGGGCCACTGGTGGGGATGAAGAACAGCCAATTATTACCGAATACTCCTGTAAACTTAGAAACATCACCTTGAATTGTGTGATCGATTGTGGTTGGCTTACCTTCAGCACCAATATCAAAACCGTTGTGAGTGTTTGTGGACATATCCGTCACACCCCAAACGTTGCCCTGATTGTCGAACACCTGGTTATCTACATTAGCAAAGCCAGCGCCCGAAACTGATCCGGCTTCCCCGCCTTGTGCAAATCTATCCCAGTGGAAGGTGAAACCTGTGCCATCGGCACTATCTTCAATAATCTTGTATAGTCCTCCTGATTGTTGTGTAGCATTGACAGCAGTGCTTATTTTGGCAACTTGGAAAATTCGCGAATCTGGATAACCATCACTTCCTGGCGCACCATCAGTATAGGAGATGAACACCTCTTTGGTGAAAGGATGCACTTCTAAATCTTCTGGACGTGCTGTGGGTGTTCCCCCAGCCAAGTTTGCCGCTAAGAAAGCATCACTGAGAACGGCACCTTGAGTGGGGTAAAAATCAGATAATTTCTTATTTTGATAATCAGGTAGTGCTGTAGCTTCTGTGGTGCGATCGCATTTAAATGTACCACCATCTTCAGTTTGACCTGCAATGCCACTGCGTTTGGGTAATGGTAAAAATTTCACTTTTTCGTCCAAAACGTTACCTTCTTGAGAAGAAATAACCGATGGCGAAATTGGATTAGTGGGAGTATCTAACTTTAACGGTATCCACTGACCCGTTTTGTCTGGGTTATAACGAGCAACATACAAAATACCGTCTTCCCACAAGCTGCTGTTGGCTTTACTGGTTGGTAAGGAAATAGTACCTTTACTAACAAATTTCCAGGTATGTCCCCCACGTCTGTCATCACCTAAGTAAGCAACTAATTTTTTTCCTGCTTCGGCGCGGATAGCAACATTTTCATGGCGGTAACGACCTAACCAAGTGTGTTTGCGAGGACGGAAATTTGGATCAACAAGGTCAACTTCCACCATCCAGCCGTATTTTTCCCCAACTAAACCAAAAGTTTTGCCAATAGTGTCATCACCGTAACCTGTCTGAGTGCCATCTGGCTTAACTGCTTCTGTGACACTACTTTGGAAGTTTTCTTCCGCAGATAAAATAGTTCCCCAAGGAGTTGTACCACCGGAACAGTTGTAAGCAGTACCAATGATTTTGTTACCCAGTCCATCAGAACTGAGGTTAAATACTTGAGTTGCAGTTGGGCCAGTTGCGATTAAATAGTTTTGGTCGCCTTTCTGATGACTGCGGCTTCCCCAAGAAGTGATAGATTGATAGCCATCAGTCCGTTGGCTATTAATTCCCAACCCAGAAAGACCATGAATACGGCGATTTCTTGCATCGCCGCTGACTACAGCAAAACGCTTATTGGCGTTGCGGCGAGAGATGCGGATAATTGATCCACCTTGGTTATATAAAAACTCACCTTCAACTTCTATATTTTTGGTAGAGGGTAAAGCCCAGCCAATTACCTGTTCAAATGTGTCAGGCAGTCCTTTAAGATCTGAGTCATCGTCTACTAATAAACTAGAAAACGGAAAACTAACGTATTCGTGATTGACCCACAAATAACCTACATCTGTAGTTCTACCAATGGGAACAAAACCGGTGTAATCGCAGTTGTAGCCGAAATAGTCATCCTTGTTGGGAAACACGCGATCGCCCCAACTTATAATTACATAACGTTCGTACTCCGGTGGCACTACCACATCATCGATTACGTTGTAGCTAGTTAAACTAGGATTTGCAGATGTCTTAAGTACTTGTCCTTGACCGATTCCTGTTGGTAAGAAATTTTTTTGCTGTTTATAAATGGGTAAGGGATGAGGTAAACGCACTGGTGTAAAGCTTAGTGGCGTATTTCGTGCTTGTGCAACACTAGAAACTCCATTTAGAACAGTGTCTCCCAACACAACAGCACCAGCACTGCCTGCAAAAAATACTAACAGTTCTCTCCGGCTTAATTTAGACATAAAAATTCCTCTGTTGTAGTCAAAAACATTTAGTAAAGACAAACTCTACAGTTCGATAGAAAAAGCCATCAATATTTACTTGCTTGAAATTCCAAGCAGTTTCAATAGCAAATAACCTGTTATAAGAATGCGATTACAGCTAGTTCATGCCGCTTTTGGTAGGAAATACTCAAGTCGTATTAAAATTTAAATAACTAGAATTAAATTTAGGTTATATATTGATTAACTCCAATTTATTAAAAATAGTTTTTCAGTAAAAAATATAATTAATGAGTAATAATGCTATTTTTAGATTTATATATGAATTTATAATTTTCGCAAAATTCCTATAAGCTCATTGGGATTTAAGAATACATATTTTTAGGTATTATTTATTCAAAAGTCTCCCCATATACCCATTGCTTGCTTTCTAGGACATTTTGGTTACGGAACTGCATCTTTGCCATAACCAGAGTCAGTTAAGGAACAGCGTCAGTGCCACACCTGTCCTATCCTGGAGATGAGTAACAGTGTTGTGGGTGAGACTGTGTTTTTCAGCGTTGTGATACCGACTTATAATCGCCAGCCGATTTTGTCAAAGTGCCTTCGCGCCTTGGAGGTGCAGAAGTTGAGTGCTGCAAGTTCAGTTATTAGTTACGAAATTGTCTTGGTAGATGATGGTTCTACTGATGGCACATTGGAGTGGTTGGCAGCACACAAAGAAGAATTTTCCCATGTACGATGGTTTCAGCAAGACCACGCTGGCCCAGCTGCGGCTCGGAATTTAGGGGTAAAAAAGGCACTGGGAGACATAATTATCTTTATTGATAGTGATTTAGTGGTGCTGGAAAATTTTCTGCAAGCTCATGCAGATGCACTAGTGCAGGGGAGGGAGAAATTAGGAAGCGATCGCTGTTTCACATACGGTGCAGTTATTAATACTTGCAATTTCGACAACCCAACTGCTGAACCCTATAAAATAACAGATTTTTCCGCAGCTTTTTTTGCTACAGGAAATGTAGCAATTCCTAAACATTGGTTAGAAAAAGCTGGTCTTTTTGATACCAGATTTCAACTTTACGGCTGGGAAGATTTAGAATTAGGTGTAAGGCTTAAAGAACTAGGTTTAATACTAATTAAATGTCCAGCAGCTATTGGCTATCACTGGCATCCACCATTTAATTTAGAGCAAATTCCCCGTTTGATTGACCAAGAAATTCAGCGCGGACGTATGGGAGTTTTGTTTTATCAAAAGCATCCTACCTGGGAAGTACGGATGATGATTCAAATGACTTGGTTGCATCGCTTATTGTGGGGTATTCTTTCACTTAATGGCACACTTAATGAACGGACGATGGCTCCATTTTTGCAATGGCTAATTAATTTAGGTAAACCCCAATTAGCTTTAGAAATTGCCAGAATTTTCCTCAACTGGTACAACGTCAAGGGTGTGTATGAAGCTTATGAACAAGGGAATGGGGAATAGGGAATGGGGAATATAGAAATCATATTTGATTGCGTGTTGGCGTAGCCTGCGCTTGCGCTTAAAAAACTCAGTACACCTTTATAACTTCTTGCCTATACTTCGACTTCTCTACGAGACGCTATGCGAACGCTCAGTACAAGTTCCCTATTCCCTATTCCCTATTCCCTGCCTTTACGAGTGATTCAGCAATCAAACCGGATTACTATAGTAAAATTTCTATCCAACCCCCAGTACCCTTCCTAAATGTGCTAGCCTAGTATGGTTAACTAATCTCGCACATCCAGGAATTCGGGTGTTTCCTAGTTGGAAACTACGCCTGGGTGGAGGTTTAACCCGAATAGGAGTTCAGAAATATATGCCAGTCGTTTCATTGGCTCAAATGATGGAGTCGGGGGTTCACTTTGGGCATCAAACCCGGCGTTGGAACCCAAAAATGTCTCCTTACATTTACACCTCTCGCAATGGTGTACATATCATTGACTTGGTGCAAACAGCCCAGTTGATGGACAATGCTTATAATTACATGCGATCGCACGCTGAGCAAGGCAAAAAATTTCTTTTTGTCGGCACTAAGCGCCAAGCAGCCGGAATTATCGCCCAAGAAGCCAGCCGTTGTGGTTCGCACTACATTAACCAGCGTTGGTTAGGTGGAATGCTGACTAACTGGGCAACCATTAAAACGCGGGTAGACAGGCTCAAAGATTTGGAACGCCGGGAAGAAACCGGAGCACTCGATCTATTGCCGAAAAAAGAAGCCTCAATGCTGCGTCGGGAAATGACGAAGCTTCAGAAGTACTTGGGCGGCATTAAAACCATGCGGAAAGTGCCTGATATCGTCGTGATTGTAGACCAACGGCGGGAGTATAACGCAGTTCAGGAATGCCAAAAACTGAATATTCCCATTGTTTCCATGTTGGATACAAACTGTGACCCGGATGTAGTAGATATACCCATTCCAGCGAACGACGACGCCATCAGGTCGATCAAGCTGATAGTAGGAAAATTGGCAGACGCCATTTATGAAGGTCGTCACGGTCAGCTGGATGCAGAAGAGGATTACGAAGATTACGACGGTGGCGAGTATGACGAAGACTACGAAGAAACCGAGTATACTGACGCCGTAATTCCAGACGAAGAGGAAGAATAATTAACCCAAGGGTGAAGGATGGAGACCAAAAAGCTCACACTTCAGACTTCATCCTTGATACTTCATCACTTTTTCTCCCCCAGCCCTGAGTAAGATAGAAATACTCAACACCCGTGAGCGATTACAACTCGAGGTCAAGTTAGGAATTGAGGCAACATGGCGGAAATATCTGCAAAACTCGTCCAAGAGCTACGCCAAAAAACTGGTGCAGGCATGATGGACTGCAAGAAAGCGCTAAAAGAAAATGATGGTGATATAGAACAAGCCGCAGACTGGCTACGAAAAAAAGGCATCGCTTCGGCGGGTAAAAAAAGCGATCGCATTGCGGCAGAAGGTCTAGTTGACACCTATATTCAGCCTGGTGGCCGGGTGGGTGTACTTATAGAAGTTAACTGCCAAACCGATTTTGTTGCCCGCAACGAAGCTTTTAAAGCTCTAGTTAAGAACCTGGCAAAGCAAGCAGCAACTGCTGATAGTGTTGAGTCTTTGTTGGCTCAACACTATATTGAAGATAAAAATGTGACTGTAGAGGAATTCATCAAGCAAACCATTGCTACGCTGGGTGAAAACATCCAAGTGCGCCGCTTTGTTAATTTTGCTCTACCAGAAAGCACACAAGGTAGAGTAGATAGTTATATTCACACTGGCGGTAGAGTAGGTGTGTTGGTTGAACTGAACGCTCAAACTGAGTCAGTGGCTGGTAAAGAAGAATTCCAAACCTTGGCACGGAATACTGCAATGCAAGTTGCGGCTTGCCCGAATGTCGAGTATGTGAGCGTAGACCAAATACCTGCCGAAGTTGCCCAAAAAGAAAAAGATATTGAAATGGGGCGGGATGATTTGGCGAACAAGCCAGATAACATCAAAGAAAAGATTGTTCAAGGACGGATTGAAAAACGCTTGAAAGAATTGACTTTGCTGGATCAGCCTTACATTCGTGATCAAAGTATTTCCGTGGAAGACCTGGTGAAGCAAGTCAAAGCTCAACTAGGCGAAGACATCCAAGTAAATCGCTTTGTTCGCTATATTCTAGGCGAAGGCATTGAAAAGCAAGAAAGTAACTTTGCTGAGGAAGTTGCTGCACAAATGGGTGGCAAGTAATTTTGGTCATTTGTCATTAGTCATTAGTCATTTGTCCTTAGTTCAAATGACTAATGACTTTTTTAAGGACAGGTCAGGCGAACTACCCTGATCTGTATTTTATTAGCACTCAGTATGCTAGAGGTCATTAATATTTAATATTTTCCATCTAAGAATCTAAAAACCTTTAGATGATTATTTTGTAATAAATTCGTACATTTGTACCATGTAGGTAATGGTTCATCTGGGCAAGAACGAGAAGATATGGCGAGAGCGATTGAGCAAATTGAGCGGGATATTGCAGGGCTGAAAGAGGCGATCAGTGCGATCGCAGTAGAGCTACAAAGCGCTTATGCTAAATATTTAACCACCTTGGGGCAAGCTGTACGCAAACAACTGATTCTGGCGAGTTATTACCTTTGTACACAGGGATATCCGGAAAACTTCTTAAGTTTGTCATTGAATCAGCGGCAACAATTGCAACACGCTATCCGTAAGTTAGGTCAACAGACAGCTGAGCAGTTGCTCACTTATATTAAGAGTGAGGAAGTAGCAGATGAGGGAGCAGGGGAAGCAGGGGAAGCAAACGACGATAGTAATTCTTCTTTCCCCGCCTCACCCCCTCTCCCCCTCTCCTCTTCTGGTGACCTCTCTAACCCTATAGAACTTGCACAATGGCAACAGAACGTAGAGGAAACAACGCAAGAGACGCTGAAAATCCTTTCACATGATGCTAATGTTTTATTACAAAAAGCTGGGATGTTACCCAAAAAATTACCGGAACCAATTTTAGCAGCTGCGGCTGCGGCTGCATCAGAAGCATCTGCCGAGGTAATGCCAGGGCCGCCCAACCTATTAAACTTAGTAATTGAAATTGAAAATGAGCAGCAGTCAGAAGATTCTAGCTTGACACAGATCATGGCTATTAATTTGCGGCTAGGAGAAATTGAATTTGCTGACACGACACTCTCATCTGAGCGCAGGCAAATCCGCAATATATTAGTTCAGTTAAATAAGCTAGGACGGGAGTATCAAAAAAAGCAGCGCGAAAGATCAGTTGCTGAAGCTGAAGCTGCATGGCGTGCTAGTTGGTTTGAAGATTAGTCAAAAGTCCAGAGTCCAAATATTGACTCTTGACTTTTGACGCTTGACTCTTGACTCTTGACTCTTGACCAATGACTAATGAAAAACCAGATTGGATACGATTACAGAAAGCTTTGGCAATAGAAGCAGAACATGGCTTTACAGACTTGCTGGGCAAACAATACCGCTTCAGTGAATTTCTTAGCTTGACTTTTGGCAAATTTCCAATAGCCTTGCCTCCAAGCGAACGTCAGCGTTGGTACGAACTAGCGGTGCAGTTTGCTGGCTATCCAGATTTGGGACTGGAAGAGAGACAACACTTAGTAGCAGAAACTCGGAGGTATCTCTACCAACTACAGCAGGAGCAGGGGGAGCAGGGGGAGCAGGGGGGCAGAGGGGCAGAGGGGCAGGGGAGAATAAATCAATCTAAAATCTCTCATGCTAAATCTCCTGTTGTTGCTGAGGTGAGCCGGAGGCTTGCTCCGAAAATTGACCAAAAACTTAGTGATTTACCAGAAATAGGGATTAGGAAAGCTGATAATTTGGCGCGTCTTGGTTTGTACACCGTGCGCGACTTGCTTTTTTACTACCCCCGTGACCACATTGATTATGCACGTCAGGTGAATATCCACGAGTTGCAGGCGGGTGAGACAGTGACAATAGTGGCTACGGTGAAGCGTTGTAACTGCTTTACTAGCCCGAAAAATAAAAAATTATCAATTTTAGAACTGTTAGTCAAAGATAACAGCGGTCAAATCAAAATTGGTCGTTTTTACGCAGGTACACGCTTTAGCAGTCGGGCTTGGCAGGAAAGTTTAAAACGCCGCTACTCAGTAGGTAGTATTTTAGCGGCGTGTGGGTTGGTGAAAGAAAGTAAATACGGCTTGACATTGGATAATCCAGAACTAGAAGTTTTGGCAAATCCAGGAGATTCAATTGAGTCGCTGAATATTGGGCGCATAGTGCCAATTTATGGTCTGACCGAGGGAGTAGTAGCGAATATGGTGCGACAGGCGGTAATAACCGTTTTGCCCGCTGCATCTCACCTGAAAGACCCCTTACCAAGCGGTTTGCGGCAGAAGTATGGTTTGATGGAATTGAAAGATGCGATCGCTAATATTCACTTTCCCACCGACAGCGATACTCTGCAAGTTGCCCGTCGTCGCCTAGTCTTTGATGAATTTTTCTACCTGCAACTCGGTTTACTGCAACGTCAGCAGCAAGCAAGGGCTATTCAAACCAGTGCTATCCTCGCCCCAAAAGGTCAACTATTGGAGAAATTCCATGAAATATTGCCTTTTCAACTAACTGGCGCACAGCAACGAGTCATCAACGATATTCTCAACGACCTGCAAAAACCCGTGCCAATGAATCGTTTGGTGCAAGGCGATGTCGGTTCTGGTAAAACCGTCGTCGCCGTGCTGGCTATTTTGGCAGCAATTCAATCTGGCTACCAAGCGGCGCTAATGGCTCCCACAGAGGTTTTGGCAGAGCAGCATTACCGCAAGTTAGTTAGCTGGTTTAATCTGCTGCATTTACCAGTAGAATTACTGACAGGTTCTACAAAAACTGCTAAACGGCGACAAATTCACGCCCAACTAAGTACAGGTGAATTACCTTTGTTAGTTGGAACTCACGCCTTGATCCAAGACCCTGTAAACTTTCAGCAATTGGGTTTGGTGGTAATTGATGAGCAGCACCGCTTTGGGGTAGAACAGCGGGCACGTTTGCAACAAAAAGGTGAGCAGCCTCATGTATTAACTATGACAGCAACTCCGATTCCCCGAACCCTGGCACTAACGATACACGGGGATTTGGATGTGAGCCAGATTGATGAGTTACCACCAGGACGGCAAAAGATTCAGACAACAGTGCTATCAGGTCAGGAACGCACCCATGCTTACGACCTCATCCACCGGGAAATTGCCCAAGGAAGACAAGTTTATGTAGTTTTGCCGCTGGTGGAAGAATCAGAAAAAGTGGACTTGCGATCGGCTGTTGAAGAGCATCAAAAGTTACAAGAAAGCGTTTTCCCCGATTTTCAGGTGGGACTGTTGCACGGTCGCATGAGTTCAGCCGATAAGGATGAAGCGATTACCAAATTCCGCGACAACCAAACGCAGATTTTGGTTTCTACAACTGTTATTGAGGTGGGTGTTGACGTACCAAATGCGACAATAATGCTCATTGAAAATGCGGAACGTTTTGGCTTATCGCAACTGCATCAATTGCGGGGGCGTGTCGGTCGTGGTGCGGCTCAGTCTTATTGTCTGTTGATGAGCAGTTCTAGAAGTCCTGATGCCCAACAACGGCTAAAGGTATTGGAACAATCCCAAGATGGCTTTTTCATCTCCGAGATGGATATGCGTTTTCGCGGCCCTGGTCAAGTGCTCGGGACTCGCCAATCAGGAGTGCCAGATTTTACCTTGGCAAGTTTAGTGGAAGATGAGGAAGTTTTACTGTTAGCGCGGCAAGCAGCGGAGAAGATAATAGAGATAGATGCAACTTTAGAGCGTTGGTATTTGATGAAAGAAGAGTTGAAGTATCGATATGAGCGGTTGATGGGTGGGGCGATTTTGACGTGATTGATGTAGGCGATCGCTTTAATGAAACATTCAATATCTAATTATTGTCCGATCTGAGATTATTGAATTAATATTACTGGTTTATGACTATAGCTATCCTATCTAAGTTGTAAAAATTACTTTGTTTAACGTTCGCATAGCGTGCCGGAGGCATACCGCAAAGGACACAAAGAGCGCGAAGTGGAGAAAGAGAAGATTTCACAAATGATTTAGGATTGCTATAGTGCTATTCTGACTTAATTAGTCTTGGTTTTAAATTACTCTTTAGTAATTGAGACGCCAAATCTGGCAAGCCGCCTTAGCCATCTTCTTTTGCCGATCTTCAATTTGTGTTGGCCCCCAGACTGAATAATTCAGAATTTCTTTTGTAACCTCTAACTTTGAGCTAGAAAAGGCTGCATCGCATTTAGCTTTAAATGAGGTATTACCTACTTTCCGGTTCACTGATGAATCTAGCAAAGTCATGTTACCGAGCCTATAAATATACTGATTTGGCTCACTGTTTGAGAACTCTAACAGCCATTGATCACTTTGCTTTTGAGGAAGAATATGCTCTAAATTCAACTCTGTTGCATTAGGATTTGCAACTAGTTCTTTACTAGACGTGTAGTAACTGTTAATCTCGCTCAGAATATACCTTGCTAACTTTGCATTACTTGCGGCTATACTCTTCTCTATAAAAAACTTTTCAAATTCTCTGTCGTTGATATAAAATTCTTTCAACTGCTCGAAAATAGCTTTAACAGTGTTTGGCTGCTGCTCTCGAATATATTTAGCAGTCTTACTATAAGCAGATTCAAGCTTGTTAGGATTGAATCCACAAATGACGTTATAGCGGAATGACAAAATAACTATCATCCTCAGAGTTTTAGCAAACAAATCCTCTCGTAAGCATTCTTTTGCTGAGAGTAAAACAGAATAGCATTGACTTACTTTGAAAAGACCAAGCAGCTCAATATTCTTCTTTAAGTCCGAATTATATGAATCCCAAACTTGACTTTGGGAATTTTCAAATGCTCCATAAATTTCAACTGATTCCCGCAATTGGTTGACAAAATCAAATATTTGAGATGAATTCCTCAATTCTGTTGCAATTTTACGGTATAACTCCTTTTCCGTGACAGATCCATATTTAGATAACCAGTAGTAGCGAATGAACTTCGTCAACTCAAAACTATCTGCTAAAAGATTAATTTCTTCCCATTTTTTTTGAATCTCTTTTATTCTGTCAGAACCTCTAGAAAACAAATAATTTTTGAGAAGGTCTGCAACGGATAAATCTAAACCTCTATCATTTAAAGTCTCGAAAATTAAGTAGGAGTTAGCTTCATCAGCCACTGAGATTAAAATTGATACCATTTTATCTCTGATGCATTCTTCAAGTTCAATTAAAGCTTCTACAAACTCCCCTTTTTTGTCTATACGATTCTTAACTTTTTGATATAGTAATAAATATGAATCAAGTATTAATCTGTTTGATTTTTCTAACTTTTTATTTCTAGATAAATTACGTAAAAGCTCTAAGCCTTTAGTCTCAATAATATTTTCTTGATAAAATTGGTTATTTCTTTCATTTAGAACTAGCTTAGATTCTATTTTCCGAGTTCGCAGATTCAGCGAGCCTAAATATTTATTTGAAATAGTCTGAGCCAACTGCTCATCTCCTTTTTCCTTGGCTATATCCCTGAGTACACACATCAATATTGAAATAGAAGTTACACGCTGTTGTCCATCTATCAGCATCAACTCAGGTTTTTTTGAGTTGTTAACAACAACTGCACCCATAAAATGTTCACTGCGCGCGTCATCTAGCGTTTCGGTGATGTCATTCCACATCTGCTCAACTTGTGCTTCTGTCCAAGAATAATCTCTTTGGAAACTAGGTACAGTGTAAGAGTTATTACCCGTTAGTAATTCACCGAAGCTCATTAATCGGCTATCAATATTAGTTGTCGGCATCCGAAAATCCTTTTAGATTATGAACTATACCTTGTTCCCAAGTATGTCTTTAACAAGATTGTCTCAGAATATACTGAGCTTGTTAAAATGTGAGCTAGCCTTAGTTTTTTTTAGTACTAGTGTTAGTAAATATTTTAGTAAACTTTTTTACTATAACTTTGATGCCCTATTCTTAACTCTTTCCACCTGCAACTTACATGAATCTCAGTTTGGGCAATTGGTGAAGCTGCAAAGCCCAGCCAGCTTTCATTGCTAAGTTTCAAACAGTTTAACAGGAAATCGTTATGGAAATTGTCACTAGCTGGATGGCCGAAGGGAATACAGAGAGGACGACAGTAAGCAGAGCTAGCAGTAATCACACGCTTACTCAACCTACGACTTGGTATAATTGAGTCTGAGTTACAAGAATGGATTCGCCAGATACCCAACTAAAAGATTTGGCTGAGGCGGTGTTGGATTTCTTAAATGCAGGAAATTTAATTGCTTGCTTAGATGAGCAGGAAAGCTAAATAAAGGGGGCTTGTTGTCAAGCATCGCCCCTTTATTGCAACCCATAAAAGCGTAAACGCATATAGAGTAGCGGCTTGTCGCCAGACAATCGCTAAAATATTGAAACTAAGTGAACTCTATAGCTTCAACAAAATCAAAAATATTCTCCTTGATGCTTTCGGCTTCTTCTTCAACAGAACCGGGAGTTTCGCCATTAAAAAAGCTGCGCTGGCTGCTAACTATATACAAAAATTCACCATTGATAAAAGTGAGAAGCCCTCGGTAAGCATCTAATCTAGTAGCAGATCCGTTATTTTCTTGCTTGGAAATCGTTGAACCTTTTGGCATATTTACTAACACATAGTAAGCACCCTCTAAGGTGTCTTTTAGATATTCAGTAAATTCCACTTGAGCATCTGGAATATTGGCAAAAATCGCTTGAGGTACATACTTGTCTACTAGAATTGATTGGAAATATTCTTCTTGTCCAATAGATTCCAGTTCCTCTACTTGATCGCGGGGGAAAGGATAATAATCGATTCTCAGTAATGTGCCAAAGTCATCAGAAAAGCCAACTACTCCTTCTTGACTTTGAATTTTACCCCCTTGCTGCGAGTTAACCGGGATGTGAACAGTAAAATTACCTAAGGGCGACTCATACACTTGTTGGTTATAGTTTTCTACGGCTATTATTTCATCGTCTACATATTCTTCATCTTCTGCTTCTTGAAAAGCTGCAATTACTTCTTTGATGATTTCCTCAGCTTCTTCATCCTCAAGTTCCAAGGCTTTTTGGAGCTTTTTTAGGTAAGGTTCTTTCTTTTTAGAGATAGTGAGTTCTTCTCCATCTAAAAGCACTATCACCCCAGCAGCAAAACCATCTAGCACTAGTTCATCTGAGAGAGCTTTTTTGGCGGCATTAAACAAGGAGCCGAGTCCTTCATCTTCTACAATGCCTATAAGTCTATCGACTATTTCTGTCGTTTCATCTTCTGAGTATTCCTCGAAGACCTCGAATTCCCAGAGAATACCTGCTAAATTTTCTGCATCTACATCTTCAATGGATGAATCAGCGATCGCGGTGACAACTGCGATCGCTGCTACTGCTTCTTCTGGACTTAGTGGCTCTTCTGATGTCTTTGGTGAGTTAAAAATTTTGTCATAGGTCATAATTACTACCTCAGCTAATGGCTTGTTAATAATGACAGATTGAAAGTGTCAATGCGTAGTTTAGTTTAGCAATGCAGTGAACTTCCTCCCTCGGAGGTTTGCTAACTAATGTTGCATAGATGTGACACAACCTTGTTCAAAGCAGATATCCAGCACCAACTAAGCCTTGTTGTAATCTGCTTGCTGCAAAAACTCCTGACTTCCCCCATCCTGATTTGAGACATACAGGAAGCGATCGGCGATATTTTCGTAGAAATCTGGATCGATCCAGTAACCAAGGTGTCCTTCGACACCCCAAGCTGCCTGATATCTCATTTCAACGTTATCTAGGTTTTCATAGTAATCCAGATGACCGCTGATCGGGTCTTTCAGGTGGTAGTAATTAACCCAACGGATTTGATCGAGCTTGCATTTCACTGGGTTCTGGGTCAAGTACGAACTTTGCAGTGTAAATTCTGGTTTCACGCGGAAGGAGTTAAGTTGTTCTAAAATCCGTTGTCGAATATACTGTCCCTCCTGCGCTACCTCCCGGAAGAAAAAGGCGATTTTGTCCAGTGGTGAACCAAAGGTAATTAGTCCTTTAATCTTATTCAGTAACAAATTTTCAGTCTGATCTTCAGAAAGACTAGCCTCAATACAAAGAAGGTTCAATGTATCGTAAGCAATACAACTACCAAGAGAATGTCCAACCAGTATTACTTGGTCATAATTTGCTCGCTTATCCTTGAGAATTGTTTTTAATAATGTTAAGGATTCTGTAACTATTTGCTGGCGAATCTTTTGGTAAGGTGATTTTCGGTCAGTAATGCTATAGATGGCAACATCACCAACAAAATTCACTAAGGGCGGGGTGACAATTTGTTTACTTAATTTCCAGGCTGATTGCAGAAAATGGCCTCTGAGAAACGGTCCTAGAAACAACAAAATTAACCAAAGTCCCAATCGCAACCCTGGATAAACAAAGTTAAATAAGCGCAGGAATATGGTGAGCCAACGTAGGCGGTATGTAAATAAGCTTTTCCTATTTTTGTTAGCTATAAGCGCATTTAATAAAGCTTGGTTTTCCTTACGCCTATAAAACTCGATTGTTCCATCAAGCGTCCGCTCTGCCCATTGCAACATCTCAGGTATGCTGATTTTATTTTCTGTATTAGGTGCCCAGTAGTACTCATGAACATCAATTAGCCAGTCTTGAGCGGCGTCTGTTGAACTTAATCTGACAAAGCTTTCCGTCCAAACAGAACCATTAGACAGTCTGCGTTTAGCAATTAAGTGTTCTAGTTTGAAAGGTAAATTCTGCTTGTCAAAGTATTTGAGCAAGTTCTGGGCGAAATAGTCCACAGTTTCAAAAGGATTTTGTTCGCCGATGCCGTGAATGAGAAAAAATGCTGTGCGACCTTTGGGAAATCTTAAACTAATATTTTGATTGGTCATGCATTATTACCATTTTTCTAGAAAATATCTTGGTCTTAATAGTTAGCCCTGATGAGCCACTACTACTACTACTTGTTCTTTACAGCTTTTTCCTAAAGAACAGAAGAGTTACGCTAGCCTGAAGATAACAGGATTTACGCAAAAATTGCCCAGAAGCTTACTTTATCGTTCGCATAGCGTGCCGGAGACATACAGCCTTTCGCCTTGGTGCAGTTCCTCATGGGGGACTCGGGGCCCACACTCCGTGGGGATTGGGGGAAAACCCCCTTTTCTTTGGCTTATACGCGGTTTACCCTTCAGGTCTGAACCAGCCAGCGAAGGTGCGTGTGTTCATCGACTTCTTGCTATCTCGCTTCGGTTCCGAACCATATTGGGATCGGGATATCTTTGGAGCGGATGGCAGTAAGGTATAGCTTATGTATTTTTACGTTTGACTAAGTGTAGCTTTTGACGAGTAAGCTGCCAAAGCGATCGCCTGTGGTAAAATCCTGTGTTCCTGAACTTGAATCCTAGCGTGGAGCTTTTCTGGTGTGTCGTCTGGTAATACTGGTACTGCTGCTTGCATCAATATTGGCCCACTGTCCACTTCTAAACAAGCTATATGCGCTGTACAACCAGTGATTTTTACTCCAGATGCTAAGGCTTGTTCTACGGCATGGACTCCCTTAAAACTGGGTAGCAAGCTGGGATGAATATTGATAATCTTGCTAGGAAAAGCATCAATAAAAACTGATGTTAACAGTCGCATCCAGCCTGCCAAAATTACCCATTCGACATCGTATTTATACAACGTCTGCACAATTTGCTTATCAAATTCTTCCCGGCTTTTGTAATCGCGGTGATTCAATAAAATAGCCTCTACACCTCTATTTGCTGCCCTTACTGCTGCTTTTGCCGAGGGGTTATTATAAATTAAAACTTGAATTTGGGCGTTTAGCTGCCCCTCTTGGATAGCTTGGGCAACTACCTCAAAATTGCTGCCATTTCCAGAAGCCATAATTCCCAGTTTCAAGGGAGTGCTTTGTATAAATTGGTTGCTAGAGATGTTGGGATAAATCAGGCTAGCAGCATCAGCCTTGACTGTGGAATTATTACTCATAAAGTTTCGATTTTATAATAAATGTGAACCTGCTGGACATTTAACTTCCTGGGAATTAGAGGGAACTTTTGGCGGAAGTGGCAGTTTATTTGATGGTTTATCAGTTTCACAAATAGCCATATCTGTGAGGGTTTCACCTTTAATTTTTCTAGCAAATGTAATGCTTGTATAGCTTCTTAATTCAGGTTTTTTGGCAACGGCTGTGCTGATTACACTTTGGGTTTGCTTGCCTTGGGGTACTATTCGGTAAAGGTAATTCTCAGTTTCTGGCTTAATACCAAGACCTAGTTGCTCAATAGTTGTACTAAACCTTTGGTATTCCAGGTAATAAGCTTGTTGTGCACGGTTGATAGTGCCAATAATTTGTTTACCTTCAACTTCTGGCCGATTAGTTGCTTGATTTTCTCCTTTTGGGTTAATAAGTTGGATATTATCAGGCAATGTCGTGGCATCAGAAACTTTTTTGAATAGAGATGCTTGTGGAGAAAAAGCTGTAGGTCTGGGTATTCCAGGATTGGTTCCATCTAATTGCAGACGTAGCTGACCGTTAGCAGTAAATTCAAATATTGTCAACACTGGTTCTTGACTATTTGGAACTGTCACATCTAGATGCATCGGTTGTGGCGTCGGGTTAATGCGATACTTAACTTCGGCGGCAACAGGATTACTAGAATTGGGTAAAAAGATAAATAATTTGCCTTCTGGTGTAAAGATGAAGGTTATTGTTTTAAGAGATGAAGTCTCTGGAGCTTGCCATTGGCCCAACAATTTCTGGGCAATAGAATTAGTCTGCGTAGCTGGTTGAGATGGAGTCGGCATCGGTGCTGTGGAAGGTTGAGCCAGCACAGTTGTGTCAAGTATCATCAGTAGTGCTATGAGTACGCTGTAGCTCAGTAATTTGCTAGCGATTGGGAGTTTGCCAAAGTAGAGGAAAATTTTCGGCATTTGCGTAAGAGCCATTAAATTGACAGTATCTTAACAGTACTTCTGCGGAGAATAATCTTGCACTGACATTCAATAACCAACATTGCCATGAAAACAAACCGCTTCTCTCGTATGCAACTGCTGGATAATGATACAGTGGCTGCTTGGGTTTTTCTCACACCAGCACTGATTTTGCTAGGCGTCTTTATTATTTGGCCGATCGCCTACTTGTTTTACCTTAGTTTCACTGCTGGTAGTTTTACCTCAGCAGGCACTTATTGGGTAGGGCTAAAAAATTACTGGCGCTTACTACTCAACCCTGATTTTTGGCAAGTTCTTGGTAACACGCTCTATTTTACCGTTGCCACCGTCATTCCCAGTTTAGTTATCCCTTTGGGACTGGCAGTGCTATTAAATCGCTCGTTGTCCTTCCGGGGAATATTGCGAAGTGCCTATTTTTTACCTTCAATTATCTCGCTTGTGGCGGCTGGTTTGGGATTTCGCTGGCTGTTTCAAACCTCAGGCCCAGTCAACGGACTTTTAAGTTTTTTTGGCATTCCCGCAATCCCCTGGCTAGGAGACACATTTTGGGCAATGCCAGTACTAATTGTATTGAGTATTTGGAAACAATTGGGTTTTAATATGGTGGTGTTTTTAGCAGGGTTGCAAGCAATTCCTCCCAGTCGTTATGAAGCAGCGGATTTGGATGGAGCAAATGCTTGGCAACAATTTTGGCATATCACCCTACCCGGATTGCGACCTACTGTTGTATTTGCAACAGTTACCACTGCAATTTTTACATTGCGGAGTTTTGAGCAAGTTTATGTAATTACCGGCGGTGGGCCATTGAATTCGACTAATTTGCTGGTTTACTACATTTACCAAGAAGCTTTTGGTCAATTCGATTTTGGCTACGCAGCAGCAGGGGCGACGGTGCTGTTAGCAGTAACGATGGTATTAGTGTATTTGCAGTTGCGAACTTGGGGTGAGGAATAAGAATTTTTAGCTGAAATCAACGATTGGGTAAAGGAGAATTGGAAGCGATCGCTTTAGGGATTGAGTTGAATGCAGATGATGTTTTGCTAGACGACTCGACAGCTAAAAGAGATTTTCTACGCTGTTTGATTTGCTTCCAACCAGCCAAGTAAGTCCTCAATGGTTGTAAAATCTAATAAAGCTTCACCAAGTGCTTCTAATTGCTCTAAAGAAAGAGTTTGAATACGCCCCCGATCTGCTTCTGGTAACTCTCCTACCCGTTTTTGTAGTAACCGTAGGACGAGAGTTTGTCCTTGTTCCTGTTTTCCCCGCTCGTAGCCGATGCGCTCGCCTGTAGTAATGTAGCTCATAGCACGCTCCTGCTCAAATTGCTTAAACTCTTGCCAAAATTCTGCTTCCAAGGCTTTTGGTAAAATCATAACCCAATCAATAAATCGGTAAAGGTTACGAATATCCCTTTCCTGCAAACCTAATTCATACAATCGGCGAATTAAGCTAAATTTCCAAGTTTTACGTTCTCTTAGTTTTTTACTTGTTTGCTGGGTCTTCAAATGCGCCATCACCACTGTTGCAAACGGATTATCGCTGGTTTCTAATTCTGTCCAACGGTTTTGATAATCTAAAAGCTTGACGATGCCAAATTCAAAGTTAAGGCTGGTATCGGGGTAATTATAACTATATTGATTGGGTCGCCATGTCGTGTCAGTATCACATAAAATTGCCAAACTAATGGCAGGTTGAGCAAATCTGTCAAAAATTCGCAGGTTGTAAGAAAACATTCTTTCGGCAAATGTGTCTTCTGATTTTGCCTGTATTTCTACATGGATTAATAGCCAAATTTCTTGTCCTTGAATTTGCCAAACTTTGACTAATTTATCTGCATATCGCCGACCAAGTTCTGCTTCGCGGACTATTTGTTGAAATTCCTTATCGAGAAATTCGTGGGGACGTTCCCAATTAATTAACGCTGCTGTTTGGGGGAAGAAAAATTGCATTGCTTGAGGAAAGTAAGCTTCTAAAATTTCTTTCCACGGGCTATCATTATCTGCTCTTTCCAGTTCCTCGGTCATGAGTTGATTGGTAGATGGTATAGCTGCCAGCAGTTTCAAGTTTTCAGTCAGCGTAATTTGATCTTGCAGATAAAAATTAACCATTGACTTTTTTGTCAGCCAATTTGACAACAGCTGTAACTAGCTCAGAAGGTTCTGCTGGTTTAGTGACGTGCATCTGAAAACCTGCGGAAAGTGCCTGTTGCTGATTATATTCTCCAGCATAGGCAGTGAGAGCGATCGCTGGTATCTGTCCCCCTTGTTCTGGCAACCAAGTTCTAACTTGGCGAATTAGCATGTAGCCGTCCATGTCCGGCATCCCAATATCGCTCAATAGAATATCTGGTTTAGACTCTGCTAAGCTTTGCAATGCCTTCATAGCCGATGGCACCGCTGTCACCTCTGCCCCCTCTTCTGACAGCACGAAGCTGATAAAGTCTCGCGAATCAGTGTCATCATCGACAACCAGTATTTTGAACCCCTGAAGATTGCCCAAGTTAGAGTTTATTTCGTCGTCCTTTGGTCGGTTTTCTTGTGCGTTCGCTGCGTGCCTGAGTGGTAAATTAACTGTAAATATTGCTCCTTGCCCTTCGCCAGAACTTGCTGCTAAAACTGTACCGCCGTGGAGTTCTACTATCTGTTGAACTATCGCTAGTCCCAGTCCCAGCCCACCAAATTTTCTGGTGGTGGCGCTATCTCCTTGGCGGAAGTAATCAAATACATAAGGTAAAAAGTTAGGGTTAATCCCCTTACCCGTATCAATGACTTCGATTTGGGCACAAGAGTCAACATTTTTTAGCCGGACTTCCACTTTCCCGCCTGGGGGTGTAAATTTGACGGCGTTGGAAAGCAAATTCCAGATAACTTGTTGCAAGCGGTTGGGATCACCCATCACTAAGAATGTAGGATCAATCTGCTCATCTTCAGGAACGAGTGACAATTTCATCTCGATGGATTTTGCTTCCGCCGCTAAACGTACTGTCTCTTGTGCAGCCGCAATAGTGGATACTAGATTTACTCTGCCAACATTTAACGTCAGTTTGCCCTGGAGAATTCGCGAGACATCCAGCAAGTCTTCAATCAGTTGAGCCTGTAACTTGGCATTCCGCTCAATTGTTGCTAGGGCTGCGGCTGTCTTTGTGGCGTCAAATTTACGACTTTGGAGTAGTTTAGACCAACCCAAAATAGGATTCAGCGGCGATCGCAGTTCGTGGGAAAGTACAGCAAGAAACTCATCTTTGATGCCGTTTGCCTCTTCAGCGAGAGTCCGCGCCTGCTGTTCGGCTGAGTACAATCGGGTGTTTTCAATTGCTATCGATGCCATTTGGGCTAACTGCACAATAATGGCTTCGTCTTCTTCGGTAAACTCACCCTCGTATTTATCTGATAACTGAATTAATCCAATATTGCGACCATTACGTCCAATCAATGGTGCAGCTAGCCACCCACGCATCGGTGGATGCTTTTCGGCTTCTTTGCTAAACCCTCGCCACCTGGGATGAAGTTCCAGTTCAGCTTGAGTCATTCGCATGGGACGATTCGTCTGACAGAAGGAGGCGTAAATGCCTAAGCCATCAGGTTTTTCATGATAATCTCGCCACGCAGCATATTTATCTGAGAGTGAAATAGAACTGATGGATTGTGCCCAACTACTCTCAATCGTCATGCTGGTGACTGATTGGTGTGCGCCAATAATCGCACGCGCTTGCTCCGTAATTAATCGGATGACTTCTTCGATAGAAAGTGTTGAATTAATCTTCAATGCTGCCTCAGTCAATCCATGCAATTGGCTCGCATATTGCTGCGATCTCACTAACATTTCTTCCCGTTCTGTTTCTATATGCCTGCACTCATTGATATCCAAATCTATCGCCACCATCCGCATCAATCTGTCTGTTTCGTCTACCAGTTTTCTCTGAGTGATATCGCTAAAGGTTGATACAACTGCATATGGTGCGGTTTCACAAGCTAGGAATAAAGGCTGCGAGTTCATTAATAGCCAAATTAACTCACCGTTTGGTCTATACAAACCCACAACGAAGTTTAAACACGGCTGACCTGTATTCCAAACAACCATAGCTGGGTGAGCTTCTGCACTCAAAGGCGATCCATCTTCATGAATAAATTGCCAAGAGGAATTAAGGAAAGTCCATCCCTGTATCTGCTCGGATGTGAGTCCCAAAATGCTCTCGGCGCTAGCATTACATGCTTGTATCCTACCGTCAGCCAGCTGAAGCACCATTCCCTCTTCTACAGTGGCGATCGCCTGGTCATACATTTGTTTGCTGCTGTGTGACGCATTGTTTAATTGTTCATCAGCCAGCTGATAATCTGACTTTTCCTGATCTTGCATCTTGTTAGCTTCAATAAACTAGAGGGAACTTTTTTTGCCAACAATTTAGGATAATTCACTTAGAAAATAGCTAGCTAGGAGGTCTTTCACAGGAATACGATGTATTTGTGCTCAAAGAAACCCCCGTATTTTTTTAATCTAACTTGGCAAGTAAATAAATCCTCCTATAGATAGGAGTTGGGTAAAAAATTGTAATTTGCAACTATTTGAGATGGCTGTTACTCTTGCTAAGTAGATAATTTTATAAGTTCCTAGCGAAAAGAAATTGCCGCACATGATGGGGACTGGTGAGACAGCACTGCGCGAACGACAAAGCTACTTCTCTGCGAGAGGTTGCGCCCGAAGCGTAGCTATGCCGCAGGCTTTACGACTGCGCTCAGTACAAGTCCCTAATCCCTTTTATCAATATTTCCTGACCTATGTCAGCATTTTTTGTTTCAAGAACGACTTAAAGAGCGCATTTTCAAGTTTTTAGCGATTTTTCCGGAATTTATGACTAATTATTTGCTCAACTTATCTACATTTGGGGTGTAATCTCAATATACGGTAGCTTTCACAAGCGGTCTTTAAAATAAATTACACCCTGAGGTTAATGCCATGAAAAATTATGCTGACCAGCAGGAATTTATATTAAGTCAAATCACAAATAAATGTTTTAATCAGCGGGATTGGAGTGAATGTGACTTAAGTGAAATCGATCTGAAAGGAGTTGATTTAACTGGTGTTAACTTGATAGGAGCAGATTTACGCGGTGCAAATCTGTGTGGTTCTATTTTGACTCGTGCCAATTTAAGCGGCGCAAATTTGACCCAAGCTAACTTACGTGAAGCTAATTTGTATGAAGCTTCTTTGTGTGAAGCTAATTTGATTAATGCTGATTTAACACAAGCAAACTTGTGCTGTAGTTTCTTATGGCGGGCGAAATTTATAGGTAGTAAACTTTGGGGTGCTTCTTTGTGTGGCGCGGATTTGAGTGAAGCAGAATTGAACGAAGCCATATTAATTGAAGCATCCCTAATTGAAGCTAATTTAGTAAGAGCAAATCTTGTAAAAGCAAAGCTGTGTGGAGCAATATTACTAGAAGCTAATTTAACTGAGGCTAATTTAAATGGTGCAGATCTCACATGGACAAACCTAACAAAGGCCAACTTGAGTGAGGCTAACCTTTGGGAAACAAACCTGATTTATGCAAAATTTCAGGATACCATCATGCCTGATGGCACAGTTGAGCAGCCTCAGATAGTGGTTTATTGAATGGGTCAAGGGTAGAGACGCGATTAATCGCGTCTGTACAGGGGTCAAGGGTCAAATGACAAATGACTAAAATTCACGTTGTGAAAAGACAAGAGTAGCGATCGCTAGGAGCATGACACTGTATAGGACGCCATAGCTAGCGCTAGTAATCAGTGCAGTTGCGTCAGGTAGTGCTTGCAAGCCATAAACAGCATCATTTTTCAAATCTAATCGCGATAAATCTGGCAAGATGAGATACAAACCTTGTGTAAGAGTTTCCATACCAGGGTTGCGGCTAAGACGACCGAGTTGTGCTAAATCTTGGGTAATGTTCCCGATTAAATAAACGGCGAATGTTAAAGCCGTTGCTAACAGGGAGCCAGTAAAAACACCCAAGGCAATAGCCACAGCACTGATTAAAGACAACTGTAAAAATAAGAAAACTGCGGCAATTAGAATACTCAGCGTTGGATGAGGAATGTTACCAAATTGCAAAAATGCTAGATAAATCGCTGTCATCGCAGCAATCAGTACGGCTAGTACTGCGGATAAACCAAAATATTTGCCGATAATAATTTCACTGCGGCTAACAGGTTTTGCAATTAACACCAAAACAGTGCGTTTTTCAATTTCTTTGTTAACCAGTCCCGTACCGACAAATATTGCAACAATTAAACCAATTACACTCATCGCCGCCATCCCAAAGTCTAAAAACATTTTATCTTCGGTCGTTGCAGCAAATTCAGGAAGTACGCGGAAAGCAATAGCGATTATAAGTGCATAAAAACCAATAATGTACAGGATGCGATCGCGTATCACTTCCTGAAACACATTCTTTGCCAATACAAAAATTCTGCCTAAATTCATAATTATTTGTCATTTGTCAAGGGTAGAGACGCGATTAATCGCGTCTGTACAAGGGTCAAGGGTAGAGACGCGATTAATCGCGTCTGTACAAGGGTCAAGAGTTATTTTCTTCCCCTGCTCCCCCTCACTGCTGCGGAGGCGTTGGCCCAGCAATAAATTTACTGACGCGATCGCATTCAATTTCTGCAACTGTGGTTTTTTCTCCAGATCCGTTGGTTGCTGCAACTGGTTCAACTCGACAAGATTTCTTCAGGTAATATCCGCGTGGGTTAGAACTCGGACCTGTCCAAATACTAAGTAAATCTAATATATATCCAGACTTGATATTGGTTACACGCGGTTCAACACGCCATAAATACTTCTCTTCATATTGCGCCAGGTTTTTTTCAATTACTTGTTTTCCCGCGTTCCCTACCTGCTGTTTTGCGTCTAGTAGCCATCTTTCCACTTCTGACCAAGGTCTTTCAGCTATTTGTTCTTCTACTAATGGTTGAAGTTGGTCTAGAATTACAAGACCATTTCTTGGTATTTCTTGTGGCCCTTCTGTTCTCACAACAAACGTACTACGCTTAAAATTATCTGCCTGCAAACTGGGATATTCTTGTAACCAATTATCCATCACAAAGTAAAACTGAATCCAGCAACTTAGCAGCATACAACTGGCAACTAAAATTATAATTCTTTGGCGGTCTTCCGGTTTAGGAATCTGAGCTTTAGCCTCAGTATCATTACCTTCGATAAATTCCGGAATTGCCGTAACTAGTGCCGAAATTGTTGGCCAAAGAACAATTGTTCTTGGTGTAATTACATCCTCTTGATTTCCAAATGCAAAAACACTAACTAAGAATCCGGTAATCACTGCTCCTACTGGCATAAAAGTTCCAGGAACCCTTAAAGGGTCTTCAGTGGTATACCAAGCTGTACCGGCAATTAAAAACAACCAACCGCAAAATGCAATTATATCTCTTATATAACCTATAGCAAAATATGATAGTACCCAAGAAAATACACTCAAGTAAATAAATGTTTGCCATGAATAAGCCTTGGGTGGAACTAATACTTTTCTAATTCCTAAGTAAAGCCCTTCAACGAATTTAAATACCCCAAATGCATCCTTAAACAATGAATTCATATTTTTCCCTGTAGACTGATTAAGTAATCACTAGTAATCCTTTAACCAAAATAATGAAATTTTTACTACCTTGAGCCAATAAACAAAATAATAGTAATAGCACTATAGCTCAGTGAATTTGCTATTAATGTAGTAGTAGCTAAATTAGTATTTTGTAATTTAGCAGTGCTAAATTTTCGCCATTTTCGTCGCTGAGTAATTTGATTTCCTTCTTCTTTTTGCCAAGGTTTTTCAGTTAAAGAGACTAAGAGAATTCTCAGAAGGAAGAATTTCATTATAAAAGTAGCAAAGAAAATTATAAAAGCAGTGACAATTAGTAAGGTTTGGGTTGAAGATGATTTAAAGTTATTAAAAAATACATAATTAATTAATTCTGATTTAAATTGTATTGGCAATATTGGCTCAGATACAAAAAATAGAAACCAGCCAATTACGCTGGAAAACAAATTCATGGAGATAGCATAAAAAGTGCTAGTTTTTTTGTCGAATTTTAGCCGATTGCTGAAAACATAGGCTTCGATAGGAATAGCAATCAGTACAAATAAAAAGTCAAACAGAATTGCACCAATGGGAAAAATTGTCGGAAGTCTCAAATTTTCCAGCATAAAGGGTCAAAAGTAAGGGTTAACTTTAGAGAGTATAACTGGCATAACCAGGGTAATGGGGGCAATTATCGCATTGTTATTGTCGTTACTCAGCACTGGATGCATCCCAATGTAAGAAGAAATACCCGACGACTGAAGTCGCGGCTATAAAAACAAAGGCTGCAAAGGCAGCCTAATGAAATCTAGCCTACCTTTGTAGGCTTAGTTTATGTAGCCGAGGCAGTGCGTTGCGGAGGTTCCCTCCGTTGTAGCAACTGCCGTCCAGACTCCAGTCTGTGGGCTATCCGCCTGCATTGGGATGCTCCCCTCAGCACTGGCTCAACACCCCGCTACCGCTAACAAGACTCAGTTTCTACCTGAGGGTACAAGACATTAGGTATAGCAGTTGCCACATAGCGAATGACATAACCTCAGGATAAAATCCTGGCACCAAGAGACTTTCAAGGCTCTCCCCTATTCCCTGTTCCCTATTCCCTGCTATAAGATGAAAGACTTCCACGTTACAGCTTTTCGAGACATGACAAGGAACGGCATCGGTATTCGCACGGCGCAAGTGCGTCCTGAACGGCTCATTGGTCAAATTCACGTCTACGATGGTATAGGGAAAGGTAAATCCCAAGCAGCTTTAGGGGTGGTTTTGCGCTCGATAGGCTTGGGGATAAATACACCTAGCTATTCCAACCGCGTCTTATTGCTGCGGTTTTTAAAAGGCCCAGAACGTGATTATGACGAGGATGGCGCGATCGCAGCTTTACAGCGCGGTTTTCCCCATTTAATTGACCAGGTTCGCACAGGTCGTGCCGAATTTTTTGGACATGAGGAAATTACCTCTTTTGATCGAACTGAAGCGGCGCGGGGTTGGGATGTAGCCAAAGGTGCGATCGCCAGCGGTTTATATTCAGTTGTAGTTTTGGATGAAATTAATCCTGTCTTGGATTTGGGTTTGCTCCCAGTAGATGAAGTGGTGCGGACATTAAAATCCAAACCCCAAGAATTAGAAATCATCGCCACCGGACGCGCCGCACCGCAAAATTTGCTCGATATTGCAGATCTGCATTCGGAAATGAAACCTCAACACCACGCAACAGCAAAAGCACTCTTACTTGAGGGTATTGAAATTTATACTGGTGCTGGTAAAGGCAAGTCTACCAGTGCCTTGGGTAAAGCTTTAAAAGCAATTGGTAGAGGAATTAATCATCCAGGGTCTACCCGCGTATTAATTATGCAGTGGCTTAAAGGTGGTAGCGGCTATACAGAAGATGCTGCGATCGCCGCCTTGCAGCAATCTTATCCAGAAGTGGTGGATCATCAACGCTGCGGTCAAGATGCGATCGTCTGGCGCAATTCTCGGCAAGAATTAGACTATGTAGAAGCCGAACGGGGTTGGGAAATCGCTAAAGTTGCGATCGCCTCTGGACTATATAAAACTATCATTCTCGATGAACTCAATCCCACCGTTGACTTAGAACTACTCCCCGTTGAACCCATTGTGCAAACTTTGCTCCGCAAACCCCGCGACACCGAAATCATCATCACTGGTCGCTGTCAGAATCAACCTGCATACTTCGACTTAGCTAGCGTTCACTCTGAAGTTTATTGTCACAAACACTATGCCAATCAAGGCGTAGAACTTAAACGAGGAGTAGATTATTAAATTTGTAAAAATAGAAGTGCACCGTAAGACATCTTACGGTGCACTGCCTTCATTTCCCCTAATTTACTTAGATGCAAGAAACCCTGATACATCTGCGTGTGCCAAGATAACATCAGGTTCACGCTGGATAGCAGCGTAGTATTTTCTTGCAAACATATTGCCTTCCTCTGACGGCACGATCAGCTCACGCGCATCAGCAGTCAAATTCTGGACATTTTCCAGCGATACTGGTTCATCTGCTTCCAGCATCTCATCAATCTGTACAACAAGCTCAGAAATGCGATGTAGCCAAGCAAATTGCTCATGATTAATCACGAGTTGAAGGAGTTCTCTACTCGATACCCGTCCATGAACCTGTTCGTAAGCGATGCGTTCTGTTTCCAGCAACACCTTGTGAAGGCGTAGGAATTTATTTCGCAAATCACGTAGATGTTGATGTTGATTGATTCGTTGTGAAAGTGTATTAGAAGTCAATGGAACCTATCCTCCCGTTATGATAATCTTCAATAGCTTGAATACTTTCTGCTTTACTATTCATCAAAAATACACCCTAGCGACGAATAAGTGGTTTGTTAAGTGGTACGCCAGCGATGAGCAGCACATCTAATGGTGATTTTGCCTCTAATGGATTTACGCTCATTGCTTTCTCACCGTCTTATGTAAACAGCAACATCTTCCACATATTCTTTATCTTCGCCAAGTAAGCTTTTCCCATCAAGTAGATATATAAAGGTTTCGTCGAAGTATACCTTCGCTAGTGCTGAGTGGGAATCAACCAGAATACTTTAGATAAAGTAGCGAACTTTGAGTTTTGATTCTTGAGTTACCAACAGTTGCTTAACTCCTCTAGTACTTCTAACTACTCATTACTCAGAACTGTTTCGGCAATTAACATTGCTTTGCTATATAGTTCTTATATAGGATTACTCATATATTAGCATAAGCCTATATAGAAAATAATAGATGTAGTTTCCACCACGTTATTTTCGGAAAACCGCCTATGTCTCTAGCACACACAATTCTAGGTCTGCTTCAGCAAGAAGAAATGACAGGTTATGACTTGAAAACAAATTGCTTTGATAAATGCATTGCTCATTTGTGGACTGCTGACCAAGCACAGATTTACAGAACCCTCGATAAATTGGTGGAGCAGGGTTGGATTAGTTGTACCGTCAAGATTCAACATGATCGCCCTAACCGCAAGGTCTATAGTATGACTGAAGCAGGAAAAGCCGAATTAATTCGGTGGCTTCAATGCCCTCAGCCCTTACCGACAGTACGAGAACCGTTACTCGTTCAGCTATTTTTTGCTGCCCAGTTACCCAATGAAGCGATTATTCAATTGCTAGAACAGCAGCTAACGGCACGCACTGAAAAGCTGACTACCTGTGAAAATATTCAATTACCAGCGCTCGGTAGTGAGTTTGCAAGTCGTGAGCAGATTATGCAGAGGCTCGTACTAGAGTTGGTAATCCAAAGAGAACAAACTTATATTGATTGGTTGAAGATAGCTATTGATGTCCTTCGCCACCAGTAAGCTTTGAAAACAGGGGAGGTAAGCTATTACTCGTTTAATTTAGATAATTAGTTGATAAGAAAATGTGCAATTTAAAAGCCGAAGAGCTTAATTGCATATATCTGCGTAAAACTATAATACAACTTGCTCCTTATGACTTCTACTACTCCTACTTACCGAATTGCAGATTTGTTTGCCGAACGAGCTAGAAACCTAACACCACCAACCTACGGTACAGAGTTAACCAAGATTGTCACTGTCAGCTTTGCCTATGGTTTAGCTGACCCAATTTTCTTTCCCCACACAGACTTGGCTGCTGCAAGTGCAGATGTGCTGGCACAAGAGGCTCCTACTGCTCTCAACTATGGCCCACCCGCAAATCAACTATATGAACAGATCATCCTCCGCTTGCGAGCTAGGGGGATTGCTGCCGATCGCGATCGCGTTCTGATAGGCTATGGTTCTAGTCAAATCTTAGGCTTGCTACCAGATGTGTTTGTTGAACCTGGTGATGTGGTGATTGTCGAAGGGCCAACCTTCTTAGGGGTGGTTAGCAGATTCGTCAACGCCGGCGCACACCTAATCACCATTCCTGTTGATAAGTTGGGGATGGATGTGGACGCGCTGGAAGCAACTTTAATTGATTTAAAGAAACAAAACATCCGACCCCGATTTATTTATACGATCCCAACTTTTCACAATCCCACAGGTGTCACCATGCCGCTATTTCGGCGTAAAAAGCTGGTCGCGTTAGCAGCGGAGTATGGTGTGCTAGTGGTGGAAGATGATGCCTATAGCGATTTGCACTTTAGCGGCGAAGTTTTGCCTCCCCTCGCCACCCTCGACGAAGCAGGGTGGGTGTTATACGTGAGTACATTCTCGAAAATTATCGCTCCTGGTATCCGCCTGGGCTGGGCTTGTGGCGATCCTGCGATTATTGAGCGGCTGGCAATGTTCAAAAGCGAGGGGCCTGTTGGGCCGTTTGTCAGCCATGTGGTCGCCCGCTACTGTGCCACTGGCAAACTAGATAATCATATTCAAGAACTAATTGCCTGCTATCAACATAAGTGTAATTTAATGTTAGAGGCGATCGCTCACGAGTTTCCTAGTGATGTTGTCGCTTTGCGTCCCAATGGGGGCTTTTTCATTTGGTGTAAATTGCCGCCAGATATAAGTGCTAAAACACTGCTAACTGCCGCCAGTGAACACGGTGTCAGCTTCCTCCCAGGTACTCGCTGTTATGCCAATGGTCAGGGGGATGATGCTATGAGGCTAGCTTTTAGCTTTCAACCAACTAAGAAGATTGTCGAGGGGATTGCCATGCTGGGATCGGTACTACGTGAGATGCGGCAGTGATGTTAAGCTGTCGCGCCTAAAAGTATTATGTAAATAATGTGGGCGATCGCACCCACTGTTTATTTTAAAGCAGATCTTTTGTGTTGGTGCGATCGCCCTTCTAATAGCAGCATTCAGCTAATACCAAATACCGACTCTACAGTTGACTTAATTGAATCCCTCGCATCCTTCAAAGTCTGGCTAATTGGATGTTTTGCCTGCAAAAATACACGGGCACAATTGCGTCCTGGCATTCCAGAAATGGAGCCACCTGGATGTGTTCCGGCACCAGTCAAAAATAGATGATCAATTGGGGTTTTGTAGTTCGCTATTTCTGGCAAAGGTCGGAAAAATACCATTTGATCAAGTGTCATGTCAACGTGGTAGTAATTACCTTTATATGCACCTAATCTTTCTCCCAATTCTGCTGGACTTTCTACACGACGGGCGATAGTTGCATTTTTCACATTTGGTGCATAAGTTGCCAACTTGTCAACCACCCTGTCTGCAACTTGATTTTTCAATTCATCTGTCCAACCAGTACCTTTTAAACCAGTACCTTCTGCACCCGCAATTTGATAGGGGGCGAAAAACTCAATCCACACGGTATGTTTGCCTGGTGGTGCTAATGTGGGATCTAAGTAGCTAGGCATGACCACATACATGGATGGGTCAGAATCGGGAATTTCTCCCAAGGTACATTTGCTATGAGCCTGTTCTACATGAGCAACGGAATCTGAAATTAAGATAGAGCCAGTAAGATATTCATCTTTGTGTGCGTGGTATGGAAAGCGCAACGGTTCGTCTAAAGCCAAGTCTATTTTGAGGATAGTTTCATTGTTGTTGACAATGCGGCGTTCTAATCTTTCCCATAAATCTGGGTCGGCTGCATCAATGTCGCTTTTATCAGTCATTTGCAAGAACAACCGCTTGGCATCAATATTAGAAATAACCCCAGATTTAGCGCGATATTCTTTGCCACCAGCAACTCGCACACCAACTGCTTTTCCATCATCAATCAAGATTTTTTCAACGTGCTGCTCTGTCAGGATGACGCCACCTTTACTTGTAACCAGCTTCACCAAAGCTTGCACTAATGCACCAGTACCGCCGCGAGGTCTAGCCATGCCAGGGTTGTGACGCATTGCCATCATAATTGCACCAATGGCAAGAGTTTTTTGGGATGGCGGCGCGCCAAGTTCTGCTGCTAATCTTGCCAAAGGCGCTTTGAGAAATTCCTCATCAAACCACTCGTTAAGTAAATCCTCAGCGCTGGTCAACATGGTACGAATAAAGTCCAGCGTTTTGTTGGGGGAACCAATAACCGAAAATAAATCTTTTAATTTTTTGGCATCGTAGTTGCCAACGATATCTATAACTGACTTTGGTGGTGCGTTAAACATGGGAATCATTGCACCGATAGCGTGCTGCCAATACTCTACAAATTCTGCATATTTTCTGGCGTCGCGCTCATTATAACGGGCAATTTCTGCACAAGTCTTTTCCACCGACTTGTGAGCTAAAAAATACTTGCCATCGGGATGAGGACAGAAAACAACTGGATCGCATTCTAGATATTCCAGTCCGTATTTTTCTAGTTCTAATTCTTCAACAACTGGCCCTAGGTGAATAAATTCGTGATCAATAGCGCACAAGTTAAATTTAAATCCAGGAGCTTCTTGGGGTAAACATTCTTCAGTTGTCGCCGCGCCACCTGGAACAGAACGCTTTTCCAGCAGCAGAACACTATAGCCTGCTTTCAGCAAATAAGCAGCACAAACTAAACCATTGTGTCCTGCACCAATAATTACAACATCATACTCTTGCATAATTGCTATTTTTAGAATGCGCTATTCTTAAAATAGTAGAAAAATTTTAATAAATTTACATCGCTCGTTAGGTACAAAAATTAATATTTATGCTTGCTTCTACTACTAAAGAGGTAGTTGATCTGACTATGAGGGTATTTGCCTGACTTTAACTTCTGTTATAAGTGTCAAACTACCCTTTTCCACTTCTAAACTTTTGACACTAACTATCATATCTTCTAACTCAAAAGAAGGTAAGTTTACCAGTTCTTCGACTTTCTGCATTAAGACCACAACTGTTTCTAGTAACATGCCATCACCCTCGGTGCAGCTAAAACTTTCCAACATGATAGGTTGTGAATGAGTGCGTGGGCGAATCATCGCCACAAAAGCTAACGGGCGAGTATTTCCCATTTCCTTCAACAGCACTTTTCCCCTGAATTCCATTTTGCCATTACCAGGTAAAAATACCTCAATCTTTTGCGGGGTAAAACTAACAATTTTACCATTGACTTTCAAATCAAAATTTTGCCACTTGCTACGAACAAAGTCTGAGGTTAAAGCACGGTTAATATCTGCCTCGGTTAATACAACACGAGCACTGGTATTAACTGGTTGGTTGAGTTCTATTTGACCAAAAAGAGCGCTGAATGGATTAATAGCAATGCTATCTGTTTGCAGTTTTATTTCCTGCACGCGGATGTCTTCTTTTATGACCAATCCTTGACCTGTAAGCGAAACCCCATCTACCTCTCCCTGAATTACTTTCAGCAGATCGGTTCGCACATCTATGTTAATTTTTTCTACATCATCCAACTGTTCGGATACCCTTCTTTCGGCTTCTTGTGATAGTAATTGCTCGTCTAACCGTTGCTCATCAGGCATGAATTCGTAATCTCCTATATCTTAATTACTGTTTACTGTAAATGCTGCATACTCAGGAGCGTATCTACAGAACGATATATTTAAATAGGAGGATAAAATAACTAGTAAAAAGCAATTTTTTACCTTTTTACTTTTCCTTTTTGGGTAATTTTATTTTTTTGTAGTCTACTTAACTGAAAATCGCTGTAAGTTTATGAGGAATCATGTAGAGGTGTTAAAAATCTCTGGAAATGCATAAATGAAAGTTAAAAGGTTGCTGAACGCAACGATACAAGTGATTATCAAAAAATAAATGGTGTTACTGAGGGAAAGTATGAATTAGGATCACGCTCCAGACGCAGAGGCACAGAGAATAAGAGTTTAATAAATTGAGTTTTTGACTTTCATATGCTTTTTTGAAGAATGCGAGACTTTACCTGACGCTGATTTTTGATGATCATTTGGATAGGACGATGTGGGCCTGTCACTAAACCACGACGTTTAGGACGCACTTCACCATTGTCAACTAGCTCTAATTCCACGCTGGAAAGGATTTTGGCAAGTGCTAACTTCATTTCCAACTGGGCAAATGCTAGACCAATACAGCGCCTTGCACCATTCCCAAAAGGCAAATACTCATAGGGAGAAAATTGTCGTTCTAAAAAGCGTTCTGGCTTAAACTGCTTGGGTTCTGGATAAATATCTTCTCGGTGGTGGGTCAAATAAATAGAACCAATAACTGGTGTACCTGGTTCGAGTTCGTAACCGCCTAACGTTACAGGTGTTCTCACCATTCTCGGAAAAGTCACCATACCTACTGGGTATATCCGCAAAGTTTCGGAGCAAACAGCGGTGAGATAAGGTAGTTTGAAAATGCTATTGGGGTCTGGGTTATCACCTAAGCTATCTAGTTCTTCCAGCAACTTTTCTCGAACTGATGGTAGTTTATGAATCCAATATAATGCCCATGCTATGGCTGTAGCCGTGGTTTCATGACCTGCAACCAACAAAGTCATCAACTCATCGCGCAACTCTTCATCAGTCATAGGTTTACCTGCTTCATCCTTAGCCGCCATGAGTAAGCTAAGAATATCTGTGCGTGATGAATCTGGTTGTGCTCGACGTTCTTGAATTTCTGCGTATATGAGTTTGTCAGCTTCCTGCTGGCGGCGCATCCGCTTTCCCCAAAAATTAATTGGGCCAAAATCTCTTTGCAAGGCTGGGAAAAAAAGCAAAGCAACACGCAATATAGAACTTCCACTTTCCAGAAGTTCACTCAAAATCTGCTGTAGTTTTTCGGCGCGTGGCCCTTCATCTAGCCCAAACACAGCTTGCATAATCACCCGTAACGTAATAGCTTGGGTGATAGACCGGATATTGATGGTTTGTCCTATTTGGTATTGGCTGATGATTTTCTCAGTGATATTGATAATTAATTGACTGTAGCTTCGCATTCTTTCACCGTGAAAGGGAGGCATTAACAACTGCCGTTGACGCTGGTGTTCTGCTCCGCTGATAGTAATTAAAGAATGCTTACCCAGTAATGGTTCAAATACTTGATTCAAGTCTCCGGGCGCTTCAAACTCCTTTGTATCGCTAGTCAAAATTTGCTGTAACGCTTGAGGGTTGCTGACTACCACCAAAAAAGAAGAATTATTCCGCAATTTAAGAGAGAAAATATCCCCATAACGTTTAGCACACGCTTCCATATATGGCATGGGGCTAGTAATCCAGCGCAGCTTTTGTAAAAGCACTGGGCTTTTTGGGCCATTTGGTACTTTCATAAATTTTTTGTACTAGTTAATATTTTTGTCTAGCCAAACTAACTGAAAATCATCAATTTTTGTGGGTAACGATTTAATATACTTATTCTGGTGTTGTGAAAAAGCAATAAACCGTTACAGCCTGGAAGATGTAAAATTTTTGTTAAATTCAATGAGCATCTACAGTTTTCTTTCTTAATTATAAGGTACTCAGCATGACTGCAATCTCTCCAAAGGCATCTTCAGCGCTTCCCGATTTTTGTGCAGGAATTCAATATTTTGGTAAAGCGTTACCAGCTTTTGAAACTTATGGTGCAAAACCTGCTATCGAGTCGGGTAAAGTAGCGATCGCAGATCCCACAGATCCAGTAGCTGTATATCAAACTTTATTGGCAGCTGATGCCTTACGCTACTTGATATTACAAGTCACTGCTAGTAAAGCTTCTGGACATCCAGGCGGATTTGCTAGCCAAGCAGAAGCTTATGCGGCTCTTGTCATGCTGGGATATAAGAACATTATCACCGAAGTTGGACACCACGCCCCCGGCTTTTATAGTGCCATGTTTTTAGATCGCTCTTTAGAAGACATGGGGATTTCGACAGTCCAACAATTGCGCGATCGCTTCCGAGAAAAGCATGGACTCTTAGGACACCTTTCCGGTTTCATACCTGGTATTCTCGCACCAGCAGGCCCTTTAGGACAAGGGCAACATTTTGCAATGGCGGCTGCACTGCTGCACCAAGATAAATTATTCCCTTTTACAGTTGGCGATGGTGGATTGGGTGAGCCTTATATTGTAAGTGCGATCGCACATTTCCACACTGCTTATCCACACGCCACTAACTTCTTACCAGTATTGGTGTGGAACGGTTACAGCCAAGAACATCACAGCATGGTTTCCCTCAAAACCAATGAACAGATGCAGGCATACTGGCAAGGTAACGGTTTTGATGAAGTCATATTAGTGGATGCCAAAGATTTTGACGATCAAAATCAACCAGGGGATTACGTTGATAGTACCGCCTTTTCCTTCGAGCAGCGCCTAGAATTTACCAAAGCAGTACTTTCGGGTGTAGATAAAGCAGCGCGATCGGCTCTTGGTGGTAAGCTAACCGTCTTCATCATTAAACAACTTAAAGGTGCAGGAGTCCACGCACGCGGTGCAAAATCTCACAACCTTTATCCTAAAGATACGCTAGATGCTCCCCATATCATCAGTGCATTGCAAACCCGTGCTTTAACTGCTGAAGCTTGGCAATTAGTCAGAACAAATGCAGAACGCGCAGGCGGTGGCCCCGCAGCGAAAACAGTGGTAACAGAATTTGAATTACCATTACCAGATTTAGGCGAATTGCCTTTAGAAGAATATGCAGTAGGTGGTGAACCCAAAGTTTCCACAACAGCGATGGGAAGATTAGTGGGAATAGTTGGAAATAAGGATAAAAATTTCCTCGTCACCAACGCCGACGGTAACGAAGCATCTGGAATTGCCAACATTAACCAAGCACTCAAAATTATCCATCCCACAACCGACGACTTATATAATCAAGCACCAAATGGGCAAGTTTACGAACCTTTGAGTGAAGATGCTTGTGCAGGTTTAGCTGCTGGTTTGGCGCTAATGGGTGCGAGAACTTTGTGGTGTTCCTACGAATCTTTTGCCATCAACGGATTACCAATTTGGCAAACTGTAACCCAAGCAATGGCAGAATTGCGCCGTCAAACTCCCTCGACTATTACTTTATTTACAGCTGGTGCATTAGAGCAAGGGCGCAACGGTTGGACTCACCAACGTCCAGAAATTGAAGCTTACTTTGCTTCATTAATGAGAAATGGAAATGTTTTCCCATTATTTCCGCCTGATGCTAATAGTATTCAAGCCTGTTATGACTGGGCGTTGAAAACTAAGAATAAAGGAATTGTGATTACTGCAAGTAAATCGCCGTTGCCAATTCGCACCACTTTAGAACAGAATCGTCAAGGGTTGCGCGATGGTGCAGTACTATTACATGAAGTTGCTGGTGATCAGCAAGTTGTATTTGCAGTTATTGGCGATATGACATTAATGCCAGTATTTGAAGCTGCTGCTTTTTTGGAAACTGAAGGTATTGGTGCGAAGATAGTTTCTATTATTAACCCCCGTCGTTTGTATCGTCCTGATGATACTGCATGGGATACTTGTTCTGAAGCTGATGGTGGTTTCTTAGATGATGCGAAATTTGCCGAATTATTCGATGGCGATGCGCTAATTGGTGTAACTGGTGGCGCTGCGGCGATGCTGGAACCAATTTTGTTGCGAAGTACAGCGAAGCGCGATACTTTCGCTTGGAAGCGTGGGGAAACTACAGCGAGTGCTGGCGAGTTGATGGCGTTTAATGGTTTGACTGCTGAAGCGTTGGCGAAACGTGCGATCGCTTTAGTGCATTAAAGCTAGATTATTGAGTAGAAAAGTCTAAATTTTTAACCGCAGTTATACACGGAGCAACGCAGGTAAAATGGCGTTTTGATGCGTATATTAGCGGTTTTTTTAATAACTTTACAATGTATTACTATATATTGTAAATGTGCGATTGTAAGAAGAAGACGCGATGAATCGCGTCTCTACAAGGGGGGATGGGGTGGTTGTTCGCGATCGCGTTCCCAAATATATTGTCTAATTTGCTCGAGGGCGAATTGATTACGAATTATATTGTCATGAAACCTTTCTTGCCATCTAAAACCTTGATAGATTTGATTAATTTCAAATGTACATCGTCCTTTGTACCACCTAATAATTTTAGAAAGGGAATTTTTAGACAACATCGGGTTAAATAACCCAGTAACCCCACCTCGTTGATCACCCCCCCCTTGTAGAGACGCGATTCATCGCGTCTAATCGATTCATCGCGTCTAATCGATTCATCGCGTCTAATCGATTCATCGCGTCTAATCGATTCATCGCGTCTAATCGATTCATCGCGTCTAATCGATTCATCGTGGCGATCAAAAAAGCGATGCCTGCGGCGGGCTACGCCTACGCATTTCCGTCCTGTTTACAATATCTGTTTTACTAGGGGCGATCGCATTTCCTGGATTTGAATAAAAAATTTACAATAGGTACAATACGGATAAGTACAAGACGCGATGAATCGCGTCTCTCTCTAATCGTCAAAATGAATTTGACAGGCTACTAGGTGTATTTCAAAATTCAAATATGAGTTTTATATGTTAGTTCACAACACAAGTCCATTGGTTCACAACACAAGTCCGTTCTCAACGATTTGTTGTTGAAAAGAACATTTGCGAAACTTCAGAACGCTTGGTCAGTGGTGTGGTGTTGAAGTATGGCAAAGACAGCCGGGAATACGAGATGACAGGCGGGCCGCGATCGCCAAGGGGTAGTGCAAGCTTCGCGTTAAATGACCTTTTGCTGGCATAATCATAGACACACATTTTATCTAATTATCATTTGAGAATTTCCCGTCGCTGGTTCCTTAGTTTGATGCTGCTATCAGCCTGTAGCACAAAATCAATATCAGTTAAACGTCAATCCCTTTTAATTGGAACAGTCAGTTACCAGGAGGGTAGTAAAACCCTTGACCGATACGATCGCTTCAAAAGTTACTTAAGCAAAAGAACTCAGTCAGTGGTGGAGTTAGAGCCTGCATTGAATGAAGGCAGAGCGCTGGCGCGGATTCAAAGCCAGCAGTGGTCACTCGTGTTTGCACCGCCAGGCTTAACTGCGATCGCCATTTCCCAACATCAATATACGCCGCTGCTGCCGCTGATTGGGGTGCAAAATTTACGCTCAGTACTAGTCGTGCGTGAAGACAGCCCAATTCAGGATATCAAAGCGATCGCGGGCAAATCTGTGGCTCTGGGACAGCCAGGTTCCGCAACAGGGTACTATCTTCCAATTTTTAACTTATATGGTTTAACGCTTTCTGAACTGATTTTTCCTCCCACTCCAAAAGCCATTTTAGAAGCGGTTTCCCAAGGGAAAGTAGCGGTGGGCGCAGTTTCCCAAGAAGAATTCAATACTTATAAAAGTCAAGCTAATCCATTCAACCTACGGATTCTTTTTAGTGATCCTCACAATGTCCCATCCGGCGTGCTTTTGATAAGTCCCACCATAGAACGTAATTATCAAGAATCCATTCGCAAAATTTTAAGTGAAACCCCCCCAGTCGTCGCCGAAGTAGTGGGATTCGTAACGAACGCTCCGGTACCAGATTACAAGTACATGATTTCGGTGGTAGAACGGGTGAGAGCCATTTTTCCAGGGGATACCAACGCCAGTGTGGCGTTACTCCAGCAGAAACCCGTTCGGTTATTTAAATAAGCCACTACACAAACGATTTTGCTCCAGAACCCATAATTTGTTTAGCGATCGCACTGACTTTTTCAGTCCACGGATGATTGGGATACCGCAAAGAAAAAATACCACTGCTTCCTAAATCAAACATCTCGTTGCAAACAGGCAGGATGCCAGCCACAGGGGTTTTGTAGGTATTCTCCACTCGTTGCTGTAACTCTTTGAAATCTAAAGACGGTAGCGCTTTGTTAATCACTAGCAGCATCTTCGGTACTTCTAACTTCCGAGCAACATCGACCGCCACTGCTGTCCCCTGGTAATCCTGTTTATCTGGACGAAGAATCAGCACAACGATATCGGAGAGAATGATGGATAGCAAAGTTTCTTCGTTAATTCCAGGGTGAGTGTCGATCAATAAATAGTCCAGTTTTAAACGACGAACTAAATTATGTAAACCATCGTTCAGCAGGCGTGCGTCATAACCTTCGCGCAAGATTCGAGAAATGTCACTCATCTTAATGCTGGAAGGAATCAGATAAATACTCCCTTGCTTACCAAAAAATGTTTGTTTTTGTTTCAGAATTGGGCTAACGTCATATACTGTTTCTTCGATTGGACAACGACCCCACAAATAATCGTTTAGGGTGTAGCGGATTCGTCCTTCTTCAAGACCAAACAGGACGTGGATTCCTGGCGACTGGATATCTGTATCAACAACGCCAACTCGCTGTCCAGAGCGAGCAATCATGGTGGCGAGATTACTTGTAACGTTTGACTTACCAGTTCCGCCACGGAATGAGTGAATTGAAATAATTTTAGACATGATAATTCCTTATATGGTGAGACTACTATTGACAAAGTGCAGGAGATGAAATTTGGGGAGAAAGCTAAACTCGTGCAAAATTATTCATTTGCAACATCCCGTTTGTTTCTCATTGCTTTTGCTTCCTGCTGCAATTTTTGGAATGATTCTGATTCAGCAATTTCAGCAACTTCACGCGCACGTTTGGCATCATCAACTTCAATACGCAGTGTGTGCAATTGTTTCTTGAGTTGTTGTTCACGGGCATAAATTTCATGCACCATGCGTTGAAAAACTCGTCCCAATTGTCCTAATTCATCATTGCGCCGCACAATTGACGTTAGCTTGTTGCGATCAAACTCTTCCGCCTCTTCAGCACTAATTTCATTCATACTAATTTTCTGAGCGAGTTGCGCCATTGGTTTGAGCGGTTGCAGCACATTTCGCCTCAGCAAATAGTTAATGAGCAAAAGTACTAGGGCAAAGATGCCAATGAATAAGTTAATGAATGAGATAGAAGCACGCTTGGCATCCTCAAACACTGTGCTAGCAGGGACATAAATAATTTGTGTACCCAGAATTTCATTGAGTTTCCATCCAAAACCATTTTCGGAGCCGTAGCTTGCAATGTGGCTTTTTGGAGCAGCTTCAGGGGTGCTATGACAGCGGAGACATGACGGATCTTTCAGGGAAAATGGACGAGCGCTGTAAAACAATTTATTGTCAAAAGAGTCACGAAAGCCGGTTAGGTTTTTCAGCCCTGGTTCGTTGCGAAACCGTTCGATGAGCTTCGTTTCAAAGACATCAGCTTTATCTCGCAAGTTAGTTGGATTTAGGTTGGCATCTTTATAAAAGAAATCTTTATATTCTTCGTTTTTGCGAAGATTCTCAAACACTTCTCTTACCGCATAGCTGGGAATGGTTTCAGGGATAAACGTCGGTTGAGTGTCTACCAGGGGTATCAAAAGAGGGCTGATGTGCGTGTTTGCGAAGTTTCTCATTGAGTTCATCGTTTCTGCAAGAATTTGGCTGCGATAACCAATTTCGGCTTCCGCTTTTTGCTCAAGTACACGAGAGAAAGCAAAACCACTCACTGCGATCGCGCCGATAAATACCAGCGATAGAAGTAAGGTAAATTTGGTAGCCAATTTAAATCTATTTAACATTGTTGTTTCCGTTTGTATTTAGAACATGGCTAGGGATGTATGGGTGATAACGAGTCATTAGATTTAATTGTTTTTAGTGATGATCCTAAAATGCTGTTACTTAATTGGGATGAATTTTAAGTCTGCATTCATGCTTCCAAATTTAGTGATACTGCGATATGCAGCCCAATTCCAGATTTCAGGGAAAATTCATGACTTTAGTTGGAACAAGCGCCGTCAGCCTATAACAGAAGTCTTAGGCATTGCTTGACACGATGGAGCGAAAGTTAGACGGGATCTACCTAGTTCGCTTAGGCAAAATGCTAGACGTTTTTCAGATGCGGATGAGTGAGTTGAATTCGTATTCTTAAGACATGAAGCGAGGGAAGCGGCACACACCAAACAACGCATCGCTCGTAATTCACGTAGACAACACAACAAAGGAAAGAAACGATTATGTCTAATGAAATTAAATACCAAGCTCAAGAATTATCCGTTGAAGAACTAGACACCGTTGCTGGTGGTACTGGTGGTGGTATCGACCAACTTCTAGTCAAAGACTTCGATGCTTCCTTCGAGCAAGCTTCTATCAAAGATGTTCGAGCTAATAGCGTCGGTCCAAATGGTGCTCAAAGCGTTGAAGCAACCCAACTCGAACAAACAAAAACCGTTGCTAGCAATGATTTGCTCGCTCAGTTAGGTAGCTTCTAAGGCTGCATCTGGAATCTCAAACAAAATTTCCCAACATTAACACACCAAAAAATCAGGAAAAACGATTATGTCTAATGAAATTAAATACCAAGCTCAAGAATTATCCGTTGAAGAACTCGACATCGTTGCTGGTGGTGCTGGTATCGACCAACTTCTAGTTAAAGACTTCGATGCTTCCTTCGAGCAAGCTTCTATCAAAGATGTTCGAGCAATTAGTGTCGGTCCAAATGGTGTTCAAGCCTTTGAAGCAACCGAGATCGAACAAACAAAAACCTTTGCTAGCAATGATCTCATCGCTAAGTTAGGTGACTTCTAAGAGCGCATCTGGAATCTCAAACAAAATTTCCCAACATTAACACACTAAAAAATCAGGAAAAACGATCATGTCTAATGAAATTAAATACCAAGCTCAAGAATTATCCATTGAAGAACTCGACACCGTTGCTGGTGGAACTGGTGGTGGTATCGACCAACTTCTAGTAAAGGACTTCGATGCTTCCTTCGACCAAGCTTCTATCAAAGATGTTCGAGCCAATAGTGTTGGTGGTCATGGTGCTCAAAGCATTGAAGCAACCCAACTTGACCAAACAAGTGTAGATGCTAGCAATGATCTCATCGCTAAGTTAGGAAGTTAGGTGACTTCTAAGACTACACCTTAAATCTCAAGCAACATTCTTAAACGCAAACAAACCCAAAAAATCAGGAGAAACGATCATGTCTAACGAAATCAAGCACCAAGCTCAAGAATTATCCGTTGAAGAACTAGACACCGTTGCTGGTGGTACTGGTGGTATCGACCAACTTCTAGTAAAGGACTTCGATGCTTCCTTCGACCAAGGTTCTATCAGTGATGCTCGAGCCAATAGCGTCGGTCCTAAAGGTGCTCAAAGCATTGAAGCAACCCAACTCGACCAGACAAGCACAGATGCTAGCAATGATCTCATCGCTAAGTTAGGAAGTTAGGTGACTTCTAAGACCGCACCTTGAACCTCAAACAAAATTTCCCAACATTAACACACTAAAAAATCAGGAGAAACGATCATGTCTAACGAAATCAAGCACCAAGCTCAAGAATTATCCGTTGAAGAACTAGACACCGTTGCTGGTGGTACTGGTGGTATCGACCAACTTCTAGTAAAGGACTTCGATGCTTCCTTCGACCAAGGTTCTATCAGTGATGCTCGAGCCAATAGCGTCGGTGCACATGGTGCTCTCGGCGTTGAAAAAACCGAAATCGACCAAACAAGTGTACATGCTAGCAATGATTTGATCGCTAAATTAGGAAGTTAGTTCAGGTCTAAGACCGTATATTGAACTTAAGCAAGACTCTTAAGCTTAGTAGGTTGCAATGGCGAGGAAGGAGGATTCACTTAATATGGCTGCCCTGCTTTATTGTGAATCCCTTCCATCTAATCTAAATTTAACACGTGATAGGAAGGAGATCCTATGTCAGGTGACGAAATTACTCCGAATGATGAAGCGTTCGAGTTGTCAGATGAGGAATTAGACGAGGTAGCAGGTGGTTTCAGTCTCCGTTTAACGGCTGCGCGGTTTCAGCAATCGAAATTGACATTTGCCCAAGAAACGTTATTCGGGTCTGGGTGTGGCTCAACACAGTCGGTATTTCAGGTAGAAAACACAGAATCGTCACTTCTCCAACTCACTATCACCGATGCAACAACCGAGGATCTGCAAGTTCTCGGCGAATTGTTTGGCGATGCGTCTGCGATCGAAGGTTCTGCATAAACGGAGTTTCTCACATCAATCAATTGCAGTTGAGCAAAAGCCCAACTGCTTTCTGAAATTGTTCTTGCATAATTGATAATCTTGCCTTCATGAAATTAGGCGAATTCAGTAACAAATAGAAATAACAAGGAGAAAGAATTGCAATGGAAAACGAAAAGCAAAATGAATCACGAGAGCTATCGGTTCAAGAACTCACACATATTTCGGGTGGCGTTGCTGTAGGTGAATATTATCCAGGTGAGTATCCTACAGATACTTTATCTAGTGCCACTGAAGCGATCGCAAAACAGCTTGAGAATACAAATCTTCCTTATTGGAATGACAAACAACCGACCATTCATTCCGACAAGTACAACGATCATCAAACGTACAGTAGCGAGTCGCCAACTTAGTCAATCGCGCGATGGGGAGATTTATCGGTAGTTATTTCCTACTCCCCATTTCTCTCCCGTTAGCAGAACAGAAGGAAGTTAAATTATGACAGAAGTTCTACTTAAAGAACTAACGAATAGCGATGTTGACTGGATCTTGGCAACGGGTCAAAGAGAAGAAATTACTGCTGGCACAGTCCTCATCCGCCAAGGAGCGCCTGTTAATGCACTCTACATTCTGCTAGATGGTGCATTAAGCGTTTCTGTCGCCCAACCTGACAACAATCCCATCGGTCGGGCGTTTGCTGCCCTTGAAGGTGGCGAACTCTCAGGACGGGAGATCGCCAGACTCGCCAATGGGGAGGTGGTGGGAGAAATGCCCTTCTTAACGTCTTACCAGTCTTCTACTACGGTTAAGGCAATAAGAAAGTCGCTCGTTTTGATGATACCTCAACAGCAGTTGCTCGAAAAATTGCAGGAAGATATCACGTTTGCTGCCCATCTTTATCGCGCGATCGCAGTTTTACTTGCCCACCGATTAGAGCAAATTGTTAGCCAAATTGGAAATAGCACGGTTGTTCTTTTTCAGCCGCAAATTCGAGAGATTTTATTTACATTTGCAGAATTAAACGATAGCGATATTGGTTGGATGATTGCTGCGGGCAATGCAGTGAGAATTCCTGCGGGAGAGGTTTTATTTCATGCCGGCAGACCCGTTGATGCTCTCTATATTCTATTAGATGGGAAGATGGTAGCTTCGGTCGCTGAAGATACAAACAATCCTCTCACTCGCGCCTTTTCAACTTTGGAACAAACAGATCATGTAGAACGAGAGTTTGCTAAATTATCGCGGGGTGACATAGTTGGTGAAACGCCCTTTGTGGAAGCAAGTCCACCTGCAATGACAGTTCGGGCGGTCGAGGATGCGATCGTGCTATCGATTCCCCGGTGGCGACTTGCAGCAAAATTGCTACACGATGTTGGGTTTGCGGCTCGATTCTATCGAGTGTTAACGATTTTGTTATCGGACAAACAGCAAGGAATCATCAATCAACTGGGTTACGGCAGAATCACATATAGCTCAGGTAAATCTTTAGATGAGCGCTTAACTTATGAGGACGAACTGAGTTCTGGCTTTTTGGCTCAAGTCACGCTGGCGGGAACCCGATTTGACTGGATGCTGAAGCAGATTCGGGGCAGTTGAAAGGATGATTTATTTCACGCAGAGAGGATGAGGAATTTGCTGAATATGAGTACGAAATTCAATATTTCAAACTCTTATTCTCTGCGTCTGGAGCGCCTCTGCGTGAGGCTAATTCATATTTCAAGCAACGCCAGCAACACTAATTAAATCAATCGCTACTATACAAATTTTTACAACTTGAATGGAGCCAGTACGGTGACGACCAACAAAAGCAACCTATTCCGCAAAGAAGCACTTGATCGTTTATCTTCCCCAGAGCGGCTCGATCAACTCATGCAGGTGGTTCAGCCACAGAAGTGGATTCCGTTAGCCGCAATGGGATCTTTAATTGCTGTTGGACTAGCCTGGAGTGTTTTCGGTCGTATTCCCATTACCATTGCTGGACAAGGCGTGGTGGTTTTTCCTAGCAAAGTGGCGGGGTTCCAGTCCCCCAGTTCTGGGCAGATTCTCACTCTCTATGTTCGTTCGGGGGATCAAGTCAAGAAAGGGCAGGTACTTGCGACCATTGACCAAACTGAACTTCAAGAAAACTTGAAACTTGCGCGGATCAAGCTTGTTCAACTCCAAGAACAAGACCGCACTGCCAATTCACTTCAACTTCAGCGAACGATTTTAGATAAAGGTGCCACTCTTCAACAACGTCAGGCGCTCCAGCAAACTTTAAAGACAACCCAATCGTTGACGCCAATTCTTAGGGATAAAGGTCTAAAGTCGATTCAGCAAGAGCGTCAAACTTTACAGGAACAGTTGCAAACGACGCGAGATTTGGTACCCACCTTTAAAGACCGATTTGAACTTCGGAAGCAGTTACGCCGAGAAGGAGCCGTTTCGAGTGATACTGTTCTTCAGGCGCAACAGGAATTTCTCAGCAGCAAAAGCAAAATCAACGGAATCGAATCGGAACTCAAACGGCTTGATGTCAAAGAAGCAGATGCAGAACGACAATTTTTAGAAAACTTAAATGCAACTAAAGAACTGCAAGCTCAGTTAGCAGTATTAGACAGTAAACTAGCAGGTCAAGCAGAACAAGATTTAGCCATTTCTACTAATCGAAAAAAAGAAATTCAAGATACACAACGAGCGATTACGCAATTAGAATCGGAATTAAAAGGAAACAGCCAGGTAACTAGTAATTTTAACGGACGGGTCTTAGAGGTTGCTGCTGTTCCTGGACAAACGCTTGAAAAGGGTGCTCGCATTGGCACAATCGAAGCTCAAGACTCCTCAAATAAGTTGGTCGCTGTAGCATTCTTCCCGGTGAGCGAAGGCAAAAAGATTCAAAAGGGTATGGAGTTGCAAGTCACCCCTTCTACGGTCAAACGAGAACGCTTTGGGGGTATTTTGGCGAGCATCACAAATATATCTGCGTTTCCGGTAACTAAAGAGGGTGCATCCAGCGTTGTGGGCGGTCTGGAAGTTTTGCAAGGGTTAACCACAGAGGGGCCACAAATCCAAGTTTTCGCTGAACTTCAGCCAGACCCCTCGACTAAAAGCCGTTTTAAGTGGTCGTCGTCTAAAGGGCCAGAAACCCAGGTTACGTCTGGAACCACTACCTCAGTGCGCGTCAAAGTGGATGAGCAATCCCCGATTTCCTTTGTCTTTCCGATTCTGCGATCGTGGAGTGGAATGTATTAATTATGCGGCGAATTCAATCACAAATTGGGCGTCAATTTAAACAACTTCAGCGGCTCGTTAGCCATCCTGACCGCCGCCGTCGGACTCCCACTCTCTTACAAATGGAGGCAGTGGAATGCGGTGCAGCGGCACTGGGTATTATTTTAGGCTATTACGATCGCATTGTGCCCCTGGCAGAACTCCGTCAAGCCTGCGGTGTTTCCCGCGATGGAAGTAAAGCATCTAATATTCTCAACGCTGCTCGCAGATATGGGTTGCAAGCGAAAGGCTTTAAGGTCGATTTGGATGGGTTACGCAAACTGCAATGTCCCTATATTGTCTTTTGGAATTTCAATCATTTCCTCGTGGTTGAAGGCTTTGCCAAAGACAAAGTTTACCTCAATGATCCTGCCACCGGGCCCCGGACAATTTCGCCAGCAGAATTCGATCAGTCCTTTACTGGGGTGGTTCTGGTTGTTGAACCGAGTACAGAATTCCAGCCAGGAGGGCGTAAACCGAGCCTTGCATTAGCGTTATGGGATCGATTGCAGAATTCGCTGGGGGCACTGATTTATTGTGTAATCGCCGGATTACTTTTAGTAATTCCTGGATTAGCCATTCCCGCATTCTCGCAAGCGTTTGTTGATAATGTCTTGATTGAAGGCAGAAGTGATTGGTTGCGTCCATTAATCATAGGCATTATCCTCACAGCCATATTAAATGGTTTTCTAACGTTGCTTCAGCTTCAGTTTCTGCGTCGCATGAAAATTAAGCTGGCAGTGGGGATGTCCAGTCGGTTCTTGTGGCATATTCTGCGATTACCAGTTAGCTTTTATGATCAGCGATTTGCAGGAGAAATTAGCAGCCGTGTCCGCCTTAACGACAGCTTGGCGAACTTGCTTTCAGGAAGATTAGCGACCACAGCTATCTCAGCCGTTACCGTCATCTTTTATGCCGCAGTGATGCTGCAATATGATGTCATTCTGACGTTGATTGGCATTGGCTTTGTTGTGGTGAATGTCTCCGTGTGGCGGTGGGTTTCTCGGCAGCGCGTCGATGCCAATCTGCGATTAATGCAAGAACAAGGCAAAGTCAGTGGGGTAGCGATTTCTGGACTGCAAAGTATGGAAACGCTCAAAGCATCCGGGCTAGAGTCGGAATTCTTTTCACGCTGGGCAGGCTATTACGCCAAAGCAATTAATGCCCGGCAGGAAATGGATACGACTAATCAAACCTTGGGCGTGTTGCCGTCGTTTCTCACCTCTATTACATCAATGCTTTTATTGGCGGTGGGAGGGCTGCGAGTAATGGATGGCGCACTCAGTATTGGGATGCTGATTGCCTTTCAAGCCTTGATGCAAAGGTTTCTAGAACCTGTGAATAATTTGGTGGGTCTAGCGGGTGAACTCCAGGAAATGGAAGGCAATCTCAGCCGACTGGATGACGTGTTACGCAATGCGATCGATCCTGCGGTAGAGCGAGAAGGAAGTGTGCCACCGCCTCATACCCTTCCGGCTGCGAATGTTCGGCTTCAGGGCTATGTTGAACTCCACAACATTACGTTTGGCTATAACCGCTCTGCGCCTCCTTTGATTGAAAATCTCAATCTTTCACTTAAACCTGGTCAACGAGTCGCGTTAGTGGGCGGTAGTGGTTCGGGCAAATCAACTGTTGCCAAGCTGGTGTGTGGATTGTACGAACCGTGGGCGGGAGAGATTTTGTTTGATGGTCAACCCAGAAAAGACATTCCGCGACCAATTATCACTAATTCAGTTGCGCTCGTTGAGCAAGATATCTCGCTATTTGCAGGCAGTGTCCGTGACAATCTCACACTTTGGGATTCGACCGTTCCCTTTAGTAACTTGGTTCGCGCTTGCAAAGATGCCGCCATTCAAGATGTAGTGCTTTCGATGCCTGGAGGCTACAACGCTGACCTTGCAGAAGGGGCAACTAATTTGAGCGGTGGGCAAAGACAGCGGTTAGAGATTGCCCGTACTCTAGTGAATAATCCGTCAATTCTCGTGATGGATGAAGCGACCAGTGCGCTCGATGCTGAAGCAGAAAAGATCATCGATCAAAAACTCCGGGAGCGCGGTTGCACTTGTGTAATTGTGGCGCATCGGTTGAGCACGATTCGGGATTGTGATGAAATTATTGTCTTTGATCGGGGCAAGGTGGTGCAACGGGGCACTCATGACGAATTACAGCAGATGGAAGGTAAGTATTTGCAGTTAATTCGGAGTGAAGGGGAAGCACTCCAGGAGGTGTGACTTAATTAAATTAATATTTGTTTCATGCAGAGGATAAAGAATAATTACGAATTTGTAAAAAAGTACGAAAACTCAATCTTTCTCTTTGTATCTCTGCGTGGAATGTTCATATCATCGTGACTTATGCAAAAATCTTTAAAATGCTTGATTTATCAAACCGCCAAGACGCCAAGAGCGCCAAGGCTTTATATAAGTTTTATGGAGCAGGAATAGACATGTTGGATCAAATTCGGATTGTCAGTCTGCCCGGAGAGTACTATCGATTTAAAGGCAATGAGCCAATTATTCTCGATGACCCGGAAACGATTTGGGTGGTGAAATCTGGTTCATTGGCGCTGTTTGCAATTCCCATGAAAGAGGGGATTGCTGAGGGAACTCGCCGCTATTTATTTACCACCCGCACGAGACAAGCAATGTTTGGGATCGCGAGCGATTCTGAGCCGATGCCGTATCAACTCCTCGCGGTGTCGATTGAAGAAACTGAACTTCTGAAAGTCTCGATTAAAGATTTTCGTGAATTTATCGCGAATGGTAGTGGCGAAGCACTGACTTTAGTGGAGGGATGGATTGAGCAACTGGGATTAGCGCTGTCTACCATCATGCCACCTAGCCTGCCGTTTCTAGAGGAAGGGGTTCGCTACTTCTCGCTTACCAGTGGTCAAATATTTCAACCACAGCGAGAGCTTGTATCTTGGGTACAAATTCAGCGCGGGTATGCTAGCTGGATGGGGTTTGAGGAACTGTTGTTCACGCCGCAATCAGGATTGTTGCCGTTGAGTGCAGATATGTGGTTTCAAGCGGAGGATACGATTGAGCTTGAAACCCTGAATACGGCTGAAATCGACGATGCTGATACTCTGCTCATAGGGATCTTCCGACTTCAAGTCTACTTTCTTCAAAGCCTTTATCTTCTAGAACAGCAGGAAAAAGAGGTAGAATTACACCGATTTCAAGAACGGCAACATCTCAATCATCAAGTGATGGAGGAGACGCTGGGCGAGTTAGCCTCGTTGCTACAATCTCGGCAAAGCACTACTTCTACTCAGGTTGGAACTAATGACCCTGACCAAGCCTTGCTGATCGCTGCGGGCGCAGTTGGACGGACGTTGGGCGTGACGGTTCGACCGCCAGCGAAGTCTGAAGACCTCAAAAGAATTCAAGATCCCTTGCAAGCGATCGCCCGTAGCTCACGTTTACGAACACGAACGATCGCTTTGCAAGGTCAGTGGTGGAAAAAGGATTGCGGTGCCATGCTCGCTTACACGATGGAAGACAACCATCCTGTGGCAGTTTTGCCTGTATCTGATACGCACTATGAGATTTTTGATCCAATTGAGCGATCGCGTACTCCGGTTAATGCCAAGAGTGCTGCTAAACTCGCGCTGACTGGGTATACCTTCTACCGTCCGTTGCCAGATAAAGTCCTCAGCACGGTTGACCTGGTAAAATTTGCCCTGGAAGGACACTACAAGGAATTGATGGTCGTCGTGACTGCGGGGATTGCCACTACCTTATTGGGAATGATCACCCCGCAAGCCACCGCTGTATTAATTGACAATGCGATTCCTGATGCCAATCGCGGTTTATTAGTTCAAATTGCCTTAGCGCTGCTAGCAACTGCATTTGGCAGCACGTTGTTTCAACTTGCCCAAGGCTTCGCGATCATGCGCGTGGAAACCTTTGCTGATGCTTCAACCCAAGCAGCAGTCTGGGATCGGTTATTAAATTTGAAAGCATCGTTCTTCCGCCAGTACTCAATTGGGGACTTGAACTCACGCGTTAGCGCGGTTAGTCAAATTCGCCAAAAGCTCAGTAGTACGGTTCTAAGAAGTATTTTTACCAGTTTGTTCGCGTTTCTCAACTTAGGACTGCTTTTTTATTACAACGGTTCGTTAGCATTAATTGCTACCGTTGTCGCCTTAATAAACATTACTATTACTCTTGTTTCAGGAATTTCCACCCTGCGTAAAGTTCGTCCTTTACTAGAGTTACAAGGACAACTCTTAGGGGTGATGGTGCAGTTAATCAACGGCGTCACCAAACTGCGAGTGGCTGGGGCTGAAGCCCGCGCCTTCGCTTTTTGGGGAAAACAGTATAGTCAGCAAATCAAATGGATGCTGAGTACGCAAGGCATTGAAGATGTTCTGGCTGTAGTTAATAAAATCTTACCTGCATTAACCACAGCATCATTATTTTGGTTTGCAACGAGTTTAATTCAGCAATCCCCTTCACAAGAAGGTGGTTTATCCACAGGTGTATTCTTAGCGTTTAATGCGGCATTTGGCACGTTTATCGGTGGAGCCACCAGCCTCAGCAGCACAATCGTGGATGTCCTCAAAATAGTGCCGTTGTGGGAACGAGCGCAGCCGATTCTGGAAGCTAAACCTGAAGTAAACTCTGAAAAATCTGATCCCGGTCGGCTTTCCGGTCGAGTGGTTGTGGATCATGTGATTTTCCGGTATCGAGATGACGGGCCACTGACGTTGGATGATGTCAGCATTCGCGCTGAACCTGGGGAGTTTATTGCCTTTGTGGGAGCTTCTGGCAGTGGAAAATCAACGCTGTTCCGGTTATTACTCGGGTTTGATATTCCTGAATCTGGCACAATCTACTATGACGGACAGGATTTAGCAGGGCTGGATGTGCATGCAGTGCGTCGGCAATTAGGAGTTGTAATGCAAAATAGCCGATTAACTTCTGCATCCATCTTCGAGAATATCGCCAGTGGTGCGATGATCACGATGGATGAGGCTTGGGAAGCGGCGCGGATGGCTGGCTTTGCCGAGGATGTCGAATCGATGCCGATGGGGATGCACACGGTGATTAGTGAAGGGGGAACCAATATCTCAGGAGGACAACGGCAACGATTATTGATTGCCCGATCGCTAGTATTAAAACCGAAAATCCTGTTATTTGACGAAGCCACCAGTGCCTTAGATAATCGCACCCAAGCGATCGTTAGTCAAAGCTTGGAGCGCCTGAAGGTAACACGGATTGCGATCGCTCACCGTCTAAGTACCATTCGCAACGCCAATCGCATCTATGTATTCCAAAATGGTCGCGTGGTGCAAGAAGGCAATTTTAATCAACTTGCCAATGAAACGGGACTATTTGCTCAACTTATGGAGCGACAGAAGCTTTAAGCTAGAGCGGATGTAGACACATCCGCTCTATTTAACGCGAGTTCGACGGTTCATGTAGTAACTGCCTAATTAGTTTAATAAAGAAACCTCTCCCTGGTTTTACTACGCAAAACCGTCCCTCTCCGAGTCGGAGAGGGACAGACTTGAACTTTAGTTCAAGACAGGGAGAGGTTTGTCGAACTCACGTTATTTAGTATGACAAAAGTCATAGGTAAATATAGTTTTACAATAACGAAAGTTATAGAGAAAACCACTATTTAGTTGATGTTAATCCATGACGTTTTTCAGAAGTTTATCCTATTTTAAAGCTCTACAATGAGACTATTCTAATTAAGGATAAATTAATGAATAACTTAGTTTCATCTTCTAAAATTGATTTACTTTCTCCTATTAAACAATGGTTGGGAACTTTAGAAATCCGCCAGCCAAAGATTGCTCGCTTGTTATGTAGAATAATTCCTGCTAGTTGCCCATTTGAGCGAGAAATTAAACTCTGCGATCGCACGCTCATTTACATTCCCCCACTTTGTAAACTGAATCCTTTTTATGACCAAATCGTTGAAATTCGTTTTAAGTCTCTTTCTTACTTAGTCGATAAATGTGGTGAAGATATCACACTCTACTGTTGAATGAAAAATTATTATGTCAGCTACTATTTCCGAAATTCTTAAGTTTAATTTCAGTATCGTTTTTTCTTTGCTGGCGTTGAATGCATGTAGTGTCCCTACAGCAACCGCACCCAAAGCAACTGTGCAGCGTGTCCAAAGCACAGTGAATGTGTCTGCCACACCTGATAGTCTAAAAGTCCCAAGCGGTCAGCAACTTCTTTTGAAAGCATCTGCCAAAGGCTCACAAATCTATGTCTGCAAAGCGAAATCAGAATCCCCTCTTCAGTATGAGTGGACGCTTAAGGCTCCTGATGCCGTGTTGCTGAATGAGCAAGGGCAAAATTTAGGCAAGCATTATACAGGGCCGACGTGGGAAGCGAAAGATGGCAGCAAAGTTGTGGCGAAGGTGAAATCTAAGGCAAATGCACCACAAGAAGATGCAATTCCTTGGCTATTGTTGGAGGCGCGATCGCATGAAGGAAATGGTATCTTCCGCCAAGTCAATTGGATTCAACGAATCAATACAATTGGTGGAAAAGCTCCTGTTCAAGGGTGTTATAAGTACTCTCAAAACCGCAATATGCGTGTCAACTATACGGCTGATTACCTCTTTTATGGAGGCGAAACCGCTGCTACAGCAATTCTATTTGAGCCATGAATATTCACAAATAAGGGGCTTAAGCCCCTTGTTTATATATTTTGTATAGTTTTAGTCATCCTCTAGACTTGCCAGTAGCTTGAGTAGCAACAAATAAAGTTGCTCCTGTTCCTGCTCATTTAAACCAGAAAGCAACTGGCGCTCATTCTCCACGTGTTGCGGAATCAGTTCATCGATGAGATCATATCCTTTCTGAGTCAGACGCACTAACCAACACCGTCGATCATTCATAGCATCATGCCGCTCGACTAAACCCTTTGCTTCCAAACGATCAACACGATTGGTAATAGAAGCTGGTGTAACCAGGACAAATTGAGCTAATTGAGAAAGGTTCATCCCCTCAGGTGGCGAAGAACGACGCAGTGTTGCGAGGACTCCAAATGTTGCCGTATTCAAGTCATATTGTGCAAAGAGCTTTTCAGTCGCCTTTTCGAGTTCTAGGGCTGAACGAAGCACTGCCAATACGCGCACCATCGGGAGTGGATCGATTTCCGGTCGTGTCACTTTCCAATCGAGCGCTACTTGTTTAATCGTATCTGCTTTGTTCATCTTTAACGAGTGATTTGCCTATGACTGAATGACCTGGAACTATTCAACCGCGCAAAAGCAACACTTTAGAAACTTAGAAGTGTGAGTATGACGATTTCAACAATTGATATTTTAGCGCTAAATATTAATTTATTTATATTTTAGCCATTTAATAGTTTAACGTCTAAATATTTATAGCTATAATTTCAGAGACAATAGTAGCTATTCTTGAAGAGGCTATATTCTATGACCCAGAAGCAAAGTGTCAATGGCATTGTTGAATCTGTGCTATATGTCAAGGACTTGGCACGCTCAATTGAGTTCTATAAAGACCTATTCGGATTTGAGAAAGAGATCGTAGATGAGATGATTTGTGTACTTCGGGTGCCCAATCGACAAGCCCTCATCCTATTTCCTAAAAGCATCGATACTGAGCCGGGTCGGGCAACATCTCCCGTCGGTACAGTGGAAGGAGTAATTCCTCCTCATGGTGGGAATGGTCGCTTACACGTAGCATTCTCAATTGCAGCGTCTGACCTTGAGTTTTGGGAACAGCGACTGGCAGAAAGAAGTATTGAGATCAACAGCAAGGTTCATTGGAAACGGGGCGGTTGGAGCCTATATTTCCGAGATCCGGATGAACACCTCCTTGAATTGATCACTCCAGGTCTGTGGACATTCTATTGATACCGACAAAGCGCAAAACCCAACTAAGGAACGCGGGTTTTAAGTTAAACGAAGTGAAACTTAACTTGCACTAATCTACTTCGCGCTCAGCATCCGTTGCTACTCCTAGGCGGTTTAGAACGCGAATACTACCCACACCCCGTCCTCAAAAAATTTTGGCAATCGTATTGAATGTATGGATGAGCTAACTGGAAAATCAAAACTTGCTTTCGACGACATAGGAGCAGGCGAACCTGCCTTACTCTTGTTTCCAGGATGGTGCGCTGATCGGGGGATTTTGGGAGCACTTGCGGAAGTCGAAAGTAAAAAGCGAAGAGTTATCAATGTCGATTTATTGGGACATAACGAATCACTGCGCCCACAAGGAGACTTTGGCAGTGAAAATATGATCCGTGAAACTATTAAGCTTGTAGATTCACTTAACATAAATGAATTCGTTACAGTCTCAGTAGCACATGCTGGATGGATAGCGATTGAATTAAGGCGGAGGTTGGTTAATCGCGTTTCAAAGATGGTCTTTCTGGAGTGGATCATTATTGAGCCGCCTCAGATCTTTTTTGAGACCTTGGATAAGATGCAAAAGCCTGATCAATGGCAAAGTGCGCGTGACGCATTATTCATCGGTTGGTCGGTAGGTGATCCTAACCTCGCCAAACCCTTCCAGGAGTTTATGACAAATTACGATTTCGACATGTGGTCGCGTGCGGGTCGAGAAATAGGCAGGTCATACAGAGAATTTGGCAGTGCTTTGCGCTTGCTTGAGACACTTACTCCAGCACCAACAGTACTCAATATTTACTCACCAACCCAAATGAAAAACCTTTATTCTCTACCGGATGATACCAAGTATCTTGAAGCACAACAAGTTTTTGCAAATAAATACCATTGGTATCATATTTATAGATCGAGTTCTAAGAGTCATCTGCCTTCTGTCGAAGTTACACAGGAAGTCGCAGACGCAATTGAAAGCTTACTTTCTTCTGCATCATAATTTTCACCCGCGAATAGCAGTGGACTAAAAACCTACCTACAGCGACCTGCAATAAAAGTATTTAGGCTAGTTGCAGTTAATCGTGGTTTAAATTTTATCCTGGCTAAAAAATGTCTTGATTGCAGGTTTGAGCATTTCTAATTGCAGGTTGCTACATATAAAAATTGCTCTGTTGTTATCCGGTTTATTACCCCAGATTCCCAGATAGTTTTTTTTCTTCATTTAGAGCAGTATTTGCATAAATGGCAAGTTGTGATCGATTTTTGAGATTGAGGCGGCTGAGAATACTCGTCACATGAGTTTTTACAGTTCCTTCTGTAATGTAAAGCTCTTGGGCAATTTCGCGGTTCGTTGCACCAACGCCAATCAAACGTAAAACTTCTTGCTCGCGTGCAGTGATTTCCGATGGCTTTGATGAAGCAGAACCTTGACTAGTTGAAGCCGAAATAGCTTCCGTCGCCAATAGTTTATCAAATAACCCTGGCCCAAATTGAGTATAGCCATAATGCCCAAAGCGAATTGCATCTGCTAACTCACTTGAGGGCATATCCTTGAGCAAATATCCTTTTGCACCTGCCCGCATTGCCCCTGTAAGATAAGAATCATCATCAAATGTGCTTAAAACGAGAACTTTAACATTAGGAAAGTTTTGCACAATCAGTTTTGTTGCAGTTCGTCCATCCATTTCGGGCATCCGAATATCCATTAGCACCACATCGGGTTGGAGTGTTGCAACAAGCTCTAGGGCAATCTTGCCATTTTCGGCATCACCGACTACCTGCAAATCAGGTTCCTGTTCTAGCATTGCTTTAAGTCCCTGACGAATGAGGCTTTGGTCGTCAACGATTAACAGGCGAATTGGACAGGATTCATCGTTTTTCATTGGGCTACCTCATATTAATTCGTAATTCGTAATTGAGAAAGTAAGATTTAATTTGGGTTCCTACATGATTAATCTGTGGCCTAATTTTGGAGAGTTGGTTTAACTTATCAAAATTGAAAGGTGCTTGCATCGAATAAATGTCACAATTTCAGCATGACATTTGTCATGTTGTCAGTTGAGATTTGTCAAAATAATTCATAGTTAATCATGTGTAATTGGTAATTATTACCTTCTAGCGTCAGCTAGGGGCTGAAAACAAGGAACAAGATTTTTTGCGTGCCATAACTCAAGTTAGTTGCTCTATATATCAACTACAAATTACAAATTGCGGATTCCGCATTCCGAATGCATTCGTTTCACGATTTAGCTCCAGCGTTCTCTAGCCAAGCGCGATAGGAATTCGCCACGATCGCAGCCTGAGTGCGATCGCGCAAATTTAATCGCGTTAGGATATGCGTGATATGATTTCTAACCGTCCCCTCAGACAGGTGAAGCGTTTGGGCAATTTCTCGGTTGCTTGCGCCTCCTGCAATCAATCGCAAAATCTCTCGCTCTCTGTCCGTCAATTCCGTTAACCCTGGCGGTAATAGCTCCGGTAAGTTTGGCTTCGTCATTGATGCTTCAGCAATCACTTTTTCGACAATTCCCGGCCCAAATTGGGTATAGCCTTGGTGAACTGAATGAATCGCCTTAGCAAGTTCATCGCCGGGCGTATCTTTTAACAAATATCCCTTTGCCCCAAAGCGCAGTGCCTTTGCAACATATTCAGTATCATTAAATGTGGTCAGAACCAAAATCTTGATCTCTGGAAATTGCTGGCAAATTAACTGCGTAGCTTTTACGCCATTCATTACGGGCATTTGGATATCCATCAGCACCACATTAGGGAATTGGGCGGTTTCCTGTAAGGCTTCGAGTTGCTTGATGGCGCTGTAACCATTGTTCGCTTCACCAATCACCTGAAGACCTGGCTCTATATCTAACAGCGCTTTCAGACCCCGCCGGACAATTTCTTGATCTTCTACAATCAGCACTCGAATAAAATTTGTCATTTGTTTCTCTTCCCCTGCTTCCCCTGCTCCCCCTGCTTCCCCTGCTTACCTCAACACAGGACTTACGTCTAAGAGATCCCCCAACCCCCTTAAAAAGGGGGCTTTTGAGATCCCCCCCTTTTTAAGCTACGGTGTACACACAAGTCTTGAAATCCCATATAAAACTAGGTTTCGTTGCCCTAGCCCTCAAATTAGTGGGATAGATGGAGTTTCCAGTTGCCCAAAATTTGGGTATTTACGGGGCTAAAAGGGTTGAAACCTTTGCGGACTATACTTGTGTGTACACGTAGCCTTTTTAAGAGGGGGGAGTGCGCTTCGCGCACGCTACGCGAACGAGGCTTGAGGTTTTGAGTGCGTAAGTCCTGAACAGATAATTTTCCTTAACTGAACTGTATTGCCCACTACTTCCCATGATTTTCCTTGGGAAAGTTAGCGATAATCCGACAACCAGCGCCCGGTTTGCCGACAATTTCGAGCTGTCCGCCCACCATAGCCGTTCGTTCTCGCATTCCTCGGAGTCCGTACCCCGCTACGGCTTGATTCGACTGAAAGCCTTTGCCGTTATCTTGGAGTGTCAGGGATAGCCCCGTAGTCGCTGTTTCGATTTTGATTAGAACACTTGTGGCTTGAGCATGTTTATAGATGTTGGTTAGTCCCTCCTGAATAATGCGATATATTACATGCTTCACGGGGTTGGAGAGCGATTGTGATAAATCAATTTGGCATTCTGGTAACACATCCGTGAGGTGATAGAATTCCTCAGCGAGGTTGGCGATCGCACCTTCAAGCAATTTTCCCTGAAGTGGATCTGAGCGAATAGCCGCAACCGATTCACGTACTGCTCCTAGAGCTTGGGAACCCAATTTTTTCGCTTCTACTAAAAACGATCGCGCTCGATTATGATCAACTTCCCAAAGTGTCAGCACTGTTTCCATTTGCACATTCAGTGCAACGAGGGAATGTCCCAGCGAGTCATGGATGTCACGCGCAATCCGATTGCGTTCTTCTAGCGCCGCCATTTCCTCGATACGCTGATTTAGTGCCCGTTCTTGGTCGAGCGATCGCCTCAGTTCTGCTTCTGTCTGCTGCAAGCGACGATTTTGCTCATGGAGTTGCAGTTGTAAGCGGCGAAGTTTAAGTTGATGCTCAATCCGCGCTAGAACCTCCTCAATCTGAAAAGGTTTGTTAATAAAATCAACGCCCCCAACTGAGAAAGCTTTCACCTTATCAAATACTTCATTCAAAGCACTAATAAAAATTACGGGAATCTCCTGGGTTTGGGGATTAGACTTTAGGCGCTGACACACCTCATAACCGCTCATTCCCGGCATATTGATGTCGAGCATAACCAAATCCGGAGGTTGAGCCTGGATGCCGATCAACGCCATCGAACCATTGGTGACACTCCGAACTTCGTATCCTTGTTCAGCCAGCATTGCTGATAAAAGGCGGAGGTTATCTAGAGTGTCATCAACGATCAGAATATCTCCCTTGGTTGATTGGGTGAATTCCATACTTCTCAACGGGCTAATAAATCATCAATGATTACACTTTGGCTAACGCATTTTACAGAAATTGTGGATTATAAGTGATGTAAAATCAAAGCTGCGTAACAAATCTATTTTAATGATGTTTGTTACTGCAAATCTGCAATGTATATAAGCGAATCAGTAGGAATAAACAATTACTTATTCAGGTCAGGCATGGAGCATTGAACATTACTAAGCTAGTGCCTGACTGAGGTTTCTTCCGTTGTCGCTACTGGCGTAAAAAGCAAGTGCTTTATATCTCTTAATATAGTTTACTTTATTCCTGTCTATCAATTGAAACTATTTTCATTAGTAGCGCTCCATAAAAAATTAACGACGGGAATAAACGTTACTTTCAACCGTTCTAAATAACCTTTATTATAATTTCCAAATTAAGCTTTAACTCTATTACTGTATGTTTTCCAGCTTTCCTATTACCCATAAGGGTAATTTTATTTTAGACGGCTCATCCCCTAATATTATGCTAATGAGCTTCATCGGAATTGGAAGCTTCTAGGTCGGCGATGCCTGCGGAGAGCGTAGCGATCGCACCCCAGCATTGCTGTCTAATTTAAGGAGTTCGGACATGCGTACTCTCACCTATCAAGTTTCAAAGCTTGCTAAAAGTATACCGTTACGCCACATTCTTGTGGTACCTTTTATACTGCAAATTTCCCTAGCTGTAGGGCTAACCGGATGGCTATCAATTTACAATGGGCAACGAGCAGTTAATGAAGTTGCAATTGAATTCCGCAGTGAAATCACGGCTCGAATCCAGCAGTATCTTCAAACGTATGTTGAAACACCTCATAAAATCAATCAACTAAATGCTAATGCCATCCGGTTGGGTGAAGTCAATGTGCAAGATTTACCAGCATTAGAACAACACCTTTGGTATCAGCTTGAGACGTTTGATACGGTAACGGCGATTTACATTGGGTCGGAGTATCAAGAACATGTTGCGGTTGAAAGAGCGGATGATGGACGCTTTCAGGTGAAACTTTCGGGGGAGTCCACTGGGCACGCTGTAAAGATTTATGCCGCAGACCGACCGGGACATCACACTAAACTCTTAAGATCTAGAACTAATTACGATCCCCGAACTCGTCCTTGGTATCAATCAGCAGTCAAGTCCAAAACAGCGAACTGGGGCGGAATTTATAAACTGTTTGCTACACCCAAATATGTACTGAATGCCAGCTTGCCAATCTATGACGATCGCAGTAATCTACTAGGTGTTGCTGCGGTAGATTTTTCACTCACTGGAATTAGTCAATTTCTACAGAGTCTGAAAATCGGGCGATCGGGCGAAACCTTCATCTTGGAACGCCGCACGGGACTGCTGGTTGGCAGTTCCGCTACTCAACAACCCTACGTAATTGCAAATCCCACAGCACCTGTCACAGCGCAGAATCCCATCCGAGTCCAGGCGACAGCAAGCAATGATCCCTTGACGCGACGCACCGCCGAATATTTGCTGCAACGCTTTAGAAACTTAACCCAGATTACTGAAAAACAACAACTAGAATTTGACATTGACGGTCAACGGCAATTTTTACAAGTTGTGCCCATGAAGAATGATCAGGGGTTAGACTGGCTGATCATCGTCGTCGTCCCAGAACGGGATTTCATGGATCAAATCAATGCCAATACTCGTACGACAATTGTGCTTTGTCTGGCAGCATTTGCCCTCGCAACCGGATTGGGCATTTTTACGGCTCGCTGGGTTACCCAGCCGATTCTGCGACTAGGGAGCGCCGCAAAAGCGATCGCAGCAGGAAACTTAGACCAAAGGGTTTCTGTGAATAGCACAGCCGAGTTAAACGGGTTGGCGCAGTCTTTTAACCAAATGGCCTATCAGTTGCGTGAATCCTTTTTAGCCTTAGCACGAACCAACGAAGAATTAGAAAGCCGAGTAGCGCAACGAACGACAGAACTCGGCGAGAAAAATGCCCAGCTTCAGCAAGAAATTCAAGACCGTCAAAAAGCAGAGACGGCGTTGCAAACATCCGAGGCAGAACATCGGTTAATGTTCGCTGCAATGACCGACATGGTTGTGGTTTTTGATGCTGAAGGTCGTTACTTGAAGTATGTGCAAACCCAATCCTTCACTTCCAAACCTGATGTAGATCGCATTGGCAAAAAAGTTCATGAAGTTTTACCAAAAGACATTGCGAATTTGATAGTCGATGCGATTCAGCAAGCGTTGCATCTTCGAGAGCAGCCGAGAAACCCTGATGGAACTCGCAAGAATGTTTTCGTTGAATACTACTTATCGGGTAAGAAGCGGGAAACCTGGTTTTTAGCTAGTGTCTCGCCATTGACTGAGCATACAGTGCTTTGGGTTGCTCGTGATATTAGCAAACTCAAAAAAACTGAAATCGCACTCAAGAAAGCCAAAGAAACCGCAGATGCTGCCAACCTTGCCAAAAGCCAGTTTCTCTCCAACATGAGCCATGAACTGCGGACTCCCCTCAACATTATCCTCGGCTTTACCCAACTGCTGCTGCGAAATCGATCGCTCAACTCCCAGCAGCAGGAATATCTGGACACAATTAATCGCAGTGGCGAAGACCTACTGACTTTAATTAATGATGTGTTAGAAATGTCCAAAATTGAAGCAGGTCGAATCACTCTCAACAAAACAAACTTTGACCTCTACGGACTTCTTGATCGACTTCAACAGATGTTTGCTCTGAAAGCCGGATCAAGAGGGGTACAACTCATTTTTGAGCGATCGCGCACAATTCCTCAATATATTTGTGCTGATGAAAGTAAATTGCGCCAAGTCCTCGTTAATCTGATCGGAAACGCAATTAAGTTTACGCAGATGGGCCGAGTCACATTGCGGGCGGAAACTCTTAGCCAAACCATTACGCCTGATCATTCCATCACCCTCCGCTTCAGTGTCGAAGATACGGGTTGCGGTATTGCTGATTCTGACTTTACTCGCTTATTTGAGCCATTTGTCCAAACGGAAGCGGGGCAGAAAGCTCAAGAAGGTACTGGGCTTGGATTACCCATCAGCCAGCGATTTGTCCGGCTCATGGGCGGAGATATAACGGTGAATAGCACCGTAGGAAAAGGCTCGACTTTTACGTTTGATATCCAAACTCGTGCAGTAATTATGGATAGCTTGCCAACACCTGCACTGAGTCAACAAGTCATTGGTTTAGAAAAGGGACAACCCACTTATCGTATTCTGATTGCCGAGGACAAACTGGAAAATCGCCAGCTTCTGCTTGAGTTATTGACCCCCATTGGCTTTGAGGTGCGGGAGGCAGTAAACGGTCAAGAAGCGATCGACCTTTGGGAAAGCTGGTCACCTAACTTAATTTGGATGGATCTGCGGATGCCAATCATGAATGGATTTGAGGCAACCCAACACATTAAAGCCGCAGGCTCTCAAGCGCCAGAGATTATCGCTTTGACCGGCAGCGTATTTGAAGAAGACCGCGTGACAGCGCTATCTGTGGGCTTTGATGACTTTGTGCGTAAGCCATTTCGGACGACCGTAATTTTTGAAAAGATGGCTGAACACTTGGGCGTTCGCTACGTTTATGCTAATGAACTAGACAATCAAGAAAACAAGGAAGGAGCATCTTGGCTTTCTAATACTTCATCCTTCAAGTCTGATTTGCTAACGATTGCAGACTTAGGTGTAATGCCGAGTGACTGGATTACCCAACTGCATCAAGCGGCGCTGCGAATCAGTGCCAAGCAAGTTCTCATGCTGATTGAGCAAATTCCTGAGCCGCATGATCACCTTGTCAAGGCGCTGAGGGATCTCGTTGATCGCTTCTGTTTTGAAGAAATTATCGCATTAACTCAACAGTTGCAAAGCGATCGCCAGGATTGGCTTGCCAAAAAGTAAGGAGTTGTAGACAGCATTGGCACACGAGTAGCTAAATGCATAAGGAATTTAATAAGCAAAATGGCATATTGCTTTCTCAAAATGGCGTTTGACTTTCTCATTTTGGTGTTTGACTTTCTCATTTTGGTGTTTTCCGCAAGTAAAATGGCATTTGACTTACTCATTTTGGTGTTTTCCGCAAGTAAAATGATATTTGACTTTCTCAATTCGTCTGTTTGCTTGATTATTTCAGTAATTACCGTATTCATTTTGGTATATCGTTGAGCCAAAAGGTTGCGATGTCTACGACGGGCTATGCCTACGCGATCGGTGCATTCAGCAAGAATCTTTCAACGGTTTATTGGTAATAGTATATGAATGATTCAACAAGCCTCTCGCTAGAGCTTTCCGGTTACTCAGCAAAGCGTTTAGTGAGAGAAAATGCAGCAATACTTCAGATCCTCTATGAGCAATGTAAGGAGTTTGCTCTCCTCACCGATGGTGAACCCCCTTCACCAACTGCTGCCCGCGATGAATTTGAGGCTGTTCCGGAGAATAAAACTACACAAGACAAGTACATCTTTGGTTTATTTGACTCACGCAATGTTTTATTAGGCATGATTGAATCGATCCGTCACTATCCTGATAATAAAACTTGGTGGTTGGGGCTGATGATGCTTGCTCCTGAACAGCGAGACAAAGGCTTAGGTTCAGAGTTTTATAAAGGATTTGAGCGTTGGGTATTGACACACAGAGTGAAGCAAGTATCTTTGTCTGTGGTTGAAGCAAATGAGCAAGGATTACGGTTTTGGAAAAAAATGGGATTTGAGGTGATCCGCAAAACACCACCGAGACAATTTGGAGTTCAAACGCATGAGCTTTATGTCATGAGCCGTACCATAGATGGAATCGGTTAAGCCGCCGCATAGCAAATGCCTGCACCGCCATATATCTGCCCCCACTTGGCGAATATGCGTTTTTAGAAAAAGTGTAGCTAAGAATCTGGCGAACCTCAACCGAGCAAGGAAGTTTCGCGATCGCACCTAGCTACAACCTTAATAAATACGGCGCTTCCTTGCAAGTCAGAAATTTTATCGCTCACTTTTTCTTCTTACTTGCGCTCAATTGCATAAGTAATATCATCATTATTTAATGGGTATTGATTAAAATCTATGTCAGGCGATCGCCTACTCACCCCAGCAGAAAAATCCACAATTGAGCAAAAGTGTTACTCAGCATTGGGTTAATCTTCCCTAATTGCGATCGCTAAAATAATAGCAAATCATCTTATCTCGAATTGTCGCTAATTGTTCGGTGACTTACATGCACTAATAAATAAATTAAATATCAAGAAGGTCTGCTAAATCTACTAATTAATTCCTCCCGTGATAACTGCATGAGTAATGGAGTAAATTCTTCTGGTGGTAAAGCTAATAATGGTTCAATAATTACTTGAAGCTCGTTGTCTAATGAACCAAAGCGAACTTGTAGTAAGTTTTCAACAACAAGGCGTTCCCCTTCCAGCTTTGCTTGTTCCCTATCTTGTTGATAAAGTGGTTCTAGCCGCATAATTAACTCCCTATCATCCTCTTCTGAATTTTGATTCACTCTCAAGTTTTGTCGCAAGTTATAGAGCAATTCTAGCGTTGCTCTACGGAATGGGTGATTTGATGATAGTGCTTCTAATTCATCAATTGCTAGTCTTTGTACTGCTCCTCGACCGAGAATTCTTAACCATAGCGTTTCCTGAGTACGTGGTAACTGATGAATCGCAACTATTGCTGACCGTAAAGACTCAGGCATAAAGTGTATTCCAGGTAACCAATCTCCGGCTTGAGTTGCACCAAATCCCGAAAACAGTGTTACAGATGCTGTTGGGGTGAGAATCCATAGTTTGGGAATTTTTATTTCTTGAATGGGGGTTTTATCTCGATGAGCTACTCGTTGTAATGCACCTCTAACTTCTAATAATTTCAACAGACAATCACAAATTTCTTCTTTAGATGCAGCGTTGCGGAAGGGTTCAAAGATGGCTGGTGTAGCTGCAAATTTTCCTAATAATCCTAATGTTTCTAAATTGGCGCTTTGTTCTGCTGAAGGAGAAAACAGAACATCGATTTCTCGAACTTCTCCAGCCACGCGGCTCGGAGCTTGCACCTCTCCATAAGATTTTAGTAATTCTTCCAGATAATATGAGTGCAAATTGGTCATGAATAAATCGAGTCATTCTATAATACGTTTTAAATCTTGTAAAACGGCAGCGGCGGATTGATAGCGATCGCTAAAATGGTAGCAAACCATCTTATCTAAAATTGCTGCTAATTCTTCGCTAACTTGTGCTGTTTGTCTCCACATCACATTACCTGTTTCTAAATCTGGCTGAAGTTCCTGCGGTAATATCCCCGTGATTGCTTGAATGCCAATCATTCCTAAGGCGTAAATGTCACTGCACAGGCGCGGATGTCCGGCAAATTGTTCTGGTGGCGTATAACCCCGCGTCCCGATGGCTACTGTTGCTAATTCTGTTTGCTCACTTGGTGATTGCATCAATTTGACTGCACCAAAGTCAATTAGTACTAGCCGATTATCTGGAGTGCGTCTAATAATATTAGTCGGCTTAATATCTCGATGAATCACTCGATGTTGGTGAACAAATGCCAGAACTTCTAAAGCTCCTTTAAGCATATCAATAACAAATGATTCGTTCTGTATGCCTCGTACATGTGGTAATTCCTCGCTCAGGGTATGTCCTTGAACATATTCTTCAACTAAATAAAATTCTTGATTATCTTCAAAATAGGCAAACAATTCTGGAATCTGATCATGTCTACCTAAGACTTCTAAAATTTCGGCTTCGGTATTAAACAATCTGCGAGCAACTTGCAAAAATTTTGAATCTTGGCGGGCTGGCATTAACTTTTTAACTACACAAGTAGGATTACCCGGTCGCTGAATATCTTTTGCTAAATAAATCCGACCAAATCCACCTGTGCCGATGATTTTATAAATTTTATAGCGTCCACTCAAAAGGAAATCCCCAGCGCTTTTTTCTGGTGTATCAATTGGGGGAATCAGGTCAAGTTGTGAATCGGGAATTGCTGTTTTGTCTTCTAAAAGTATATTTAATTGTGCGATCGCCTCTTGTTGTTTTTCAACTTGCAGAATAATTATCTGAGTTTGCCGCTGAGTTTGGTAAGTAGTATAAGCTATAACGCTGACACTACTGATGATGAAGGCGATCGCAGGCGGAATAATCGGTATCCATCCGGCTTGGAAAAACAAACCCACGCAGATTCCCACCAAGATAATTAGGGTTGCACCTCCTACTACCAGCAGCAGTAAAGGATGTTGCGATCGCCATGCTAAAGTACTACCTACTAATGACCAGCCCCACACCCAAAGAAATTCAGCCCAGTCGGGCCAGTACCAAATTAGAGGTTGCTTATCCAGCACTGTACTGATGAGTTGACTTGCTATCTGTGCGTGAATAAACAAAGCAGGCATTCTTGCTGGTTGGTCTGGCAAAGTGCTGTAGGGCGTATAGAAGCCAGGTGGAGGAAGACTTGCCACCGTAGTGCCGATAATTACAAGGCGGTCTTTGACTAAACTGGGGTTTACTTGATTGTTTAGGACTTGGGTGAAAGTTACTTGGTCTGCGAGGCGATCGGGGTGACGATAATTTAACAGTATTTGATAGCCAGCCGCATCTATATGTTGATAACTGCCAGAATTAGCTTCTAGGCGTGGAAAAAGTGTTTTACCTAACTGAAAATTCCCTTCTTTAGTGAAATTATATTTAACACCTTGTTTATCCAAATAATTAATAGCGATTAGTGAACCAAATGAAAATGGTGTTGTACATTTCTTATCTGTAGAATTAGCAAATAACAAACTACGACGGAGAATTTGATCATTCTCGTTGTCAGTAATCACATCGCTAAATCCGACATTACTTATAGGAAAATTGGGTGGCGGCGGAATTTCATATCTACCTTTGCTGCTGAACAAGCAAGTACTGATGATATTAAGTTTATTTTGGATATTAACCGCTAAACTTTTATGATCTGGTCGGAAAAGATATAAACCGATAATACGTGGTTGATACGACTCTAGTTTTTCTAACAGCTGATTGATTCTGCGGTCTGACAAAGACCATTTCTCACGTTCGAGATCCTCTTCAGTAATTTTTACCAGCAAAATACGCTTGTTGTGTGCTTGTGGCGGACGCGATCGCAACATCTGGTCATAAACTCTTAACTCCCAAGGCTGCAACCATCTGAGTTCACGAACTCCCCAGATAAAGGCGCTAACTCCCACACTAGTAATCAGAATAGTTTGCAGCCACCTGTCGCTAGGGGAAGTTTCGCGGGAACCGTTATCTCTAGTAAACGCGGTACGGAGTTTTTCTAATAGTCCACTAATCACAGCCTTTCGCCGATAGCCTGAATTGGGTAAATGCTCTAATTTAATTTAGCAATTTACTCGCTGGTTCGAGGCGATCGCTCTTCGGTTTGTCATTACCCTTAATTACTCACTTTCGATTGAATCCTATTGAGCAAAAAGGTGTATTTTTATACTCAAATTTTTTTGAGGTTTAAACAAATAGCTGATATTGATTTGGGAATACTGACAAAAGAGTGATTGGATTATAACTACAAATAAGGAACCAACATGGGATTTACTGAAGATATTGCTAAGGTTTCTGAACATGTTCGTAACCATGCTGATAAAGCTGTTGGCGAACAGGCTACAAAGATGGCGCTCATTGTCCCCTTTTTGAGCGCTCTTGGCTACGATGTTTATGACCCCAATGAATTTAAGCCGGAATATGTAGCCGACTTTGCTATTAAAAAAGCAGGGCAGTTTGAAAAAGTAGATTATGCCCTAGCTATTAACGGTAATATTGTCATGATTGTAGAGGCAAAAGCTCATAGGCAAAAACCAGAAACACATGATGGGCAACTGAGCCGATACTTCAATGCACTTGTGACAACAAAGGTTGCCATTGTTGCTAACGGTATAGAATACCGTTTCTTTACAGACTTGCGTCAGACTAACGTCATGGACAAAGAGCCATTTTTTGCTTTTAACATCCTTGAATATGACGCCAAAGATATTGATAACCTTAAGCTTTTTCACCGTGACATTTTTGAAGCTATAGCTATTACTAGCCATGCTGAAGAAATGGTTTATTTAAAAGGTATGACTCATCTTGTAGGCAATCTTTTACGCTCTCCTTCAGACCAATTTGTTCGCTTTTTGGTATCTGAACTTCGTGCATCCGACCCTAGGTATGAGCTTCAAGGGAATATTAATGCTAAGGTTATTGAAAAATTTAAGTCTATTGTTAAAAAATCGCTACAGGGAAGTTTATTAGAATTAATGACCCGTTCACTTAGCCAAGAAATGGCTCAGTCTACCGAAGCAGGCAATGTTTCCCAAGCAAATGAAGTAGAAGCAAACGATGCAACAGAGGAACCAGAGACAGCAGAAGAATCAAAAATAGTAACAACGGCTGAAGAACTCGACGCCTTTGAAAAAATCAAAGCTATTCTTAAAACATCGCACAACTACAAGTATGAAATCCAATATAAAGATACTGTTTCCTACTTTGGCATAAATCTTGGCAAAACTACATGGTGGTTTCTGCGATTGTATCTATCTTCGTCTAAAAAGAGCTTTGTTGCTCGGTTGGGTATAGATGAAGTAAAGTCACTAGCGCTAGATTTTCCAGTGCAAGAAGTACCAGCTTCATTTGGAGAAACTACATCCAAAGTAAGCATTTCCTCTGTGAATGATTTAGATAAACTTGCATCACTTATTCGTAGGTGTTATGAGGTAGAGGCTGATAGGCACTGAGATTATTTCCGATTTATAATTTTGGAATTTGTAACGCACCAAATGTAGTTAATAGTGCGTTACGCTTGCTGTTTCTCATCTCAAATTACTCGTTTTCAGATGCATGAGCATCTTCAACAGAACTGGCAATTGCGAAGGAAATAGGATCGGTGGATTGAGTTGGTAAATCTAACTGGCGTTGTTCGAGTGATGCTTCAATACTTGTATCACTTAAATAGGAGCCAATAATCTTGTCGTAGTTAGAAGCAACAGCTAAAAAAGCCCCACCTAAAATATAGATGGGTAATGGCAGATTAAATTCTTGCAACCAGTCAAACAGTTCTGCTAAGGCAAACAGCACCAAAAAGCAGGCAAGCCAAACCTTCATGTTTTCATCCCCTGCATTGAAACATCTCTATAGTAGGGTAAATGGCACTCTCCCACCAAGCTAAGTTGTGGTGGAAGATCTTGCTTCACTGAACCCAGTTAATTACGAATTACGAATTACGAATTATTTTAATTTAGCGTTGTGGCAATATTACCATTCAGCACTCTTACCAATTTCTCAAGATGCGCTGTTTCATGGGTTGCCATCACAGATATTCTAATCCGACTTGTTGGCACCGTGGGAGGACGAACTGCTGGAGCAAAAATCCCCGCACTTCGTAGCTGCTTTCCAACTTTAAGCGCATCTGCGGCACTAGCTAATTGAAAACATAGTATGGGAGATTCTGAAGGCAATAATTTCAGGTTGGGTAAATGCTCTTGCATTAACTTTTTCAAGAAATCTATATTCCGCCATAGTTGAAAACGGCGTTGCGGTTCTTGTTGCACAATCTTGATTGCAGCTAACGCCGCTGCTGTATCAGCAGGCGAAAGTGCAGTGGTGTAAATCCAACTCGCTGCGCGATTCCGCAAAAAGTCAATTAGGGTATTACTTCCCGCCACATATCCCCCTAAACTACCCAAAGCTTTACTCAAGGTACCAACTTGAATTAACTGCCTTCCCGTACACCCGAAATGTTCCACACACCCAGCACCAGTTTTTCCCATTACCCCAGTGGCATGAGCTTCATCGACTAGCAGCATACAGTTAAACGCATCAGCTAGCTCCAATAGTGCGGGTATTGGACATAAATCACCATCCATGCTGAAGACACTATCAGTAAGAATCAAACAGCGTCGGTAGTTTTGCCGCTGTTGACTCAACTGAGTTTTTAATTGTGCAACGTCACAATGGGGATATTCCACAATCGCTGCACCGCTGAGAATCGCCCCGTTTTTCAGACTGGAATGATTGTATTGGTCAGATAAAATTAAATCACGCTTACCCACCAAAGCAGCGATCGCACCCAAATTGGCTAAGTACCCTGAACTAAATAGCAATGCATCTTCTGTTTGTTTGGTAGATGCGATCGCCATCTCCAATTCCCGGTGTAATTCCCGATGTCCGCTGAGTAATCTAGAACCAGTGCTACCAGTACCAAATTCTTGGATAGCAGCAATTGCTGCCGCTATCAACCGCTCATCCCCAGCCAGTCCCAAATAGTCATTACTAGCAAAATTAATTACCTGTTGCCCAGCCAAAACCACGGTTGCACCCGGACGACCGTGGATTGTTTGTACTGAGCGATACCAGTCGGCTCGATGAATAGTTGCTAAAGATTCCTCTAACCAAGCATAAGGGTCAGTGGGCATAGAAGGGGCCAGGGGAATAAATACTGACTCTTGTACAGACGCGATTAATCGCGTCTCTTGACTCTTGTACAGACGCGATTAATCGCGTCTCTACCCTTGACTTTTGACTACTGAACTTGTTCACTACTGCTAAGATGAGCGATCGCCTGTTTAATCCAATCTTCCACATAGGCATCTTTGGGTAGTCCAATGTCTTCACTCACTACATGCAAGGCGTGACTAACTTCATGGGCAGTATATCCCAAAGCGAAGAGAGTCATTTGCACTTCTTCGAGAATTCCAGGTGCAGGCCCACCTGTAGCAACGAAGAACCCGGCTGACTTGCGCCACTCGACCAACTTGCTTTTTAGTTCCAAACAAATGCGTTCTGCGATTTTTTTACCGACACCAGGAGCTTGAATTAAGATTTGTGTATTGCCAGCAATAATTGCTTGGACTAAATCTGGTAGTTCCAAAGTGTCCAATAAGGCGATCGCTAAAGCTGCACCAATACCGCCGACAGTCAGCAAGTGGCGAAATAAATCGCGTTCTGCTGGCGAAGCAAAGCCATATAGCAACGGCACTTCTTCGCGAATTTGGTAATGAGTGAAAATTTGCACTAAGTCCCCGGTTGTGGGTAATTGCTGCGCTAACCGTTGAGGAATTTGCAAGTCATACCCCAAGCCATTCACTTCTAGAGTCAAGATAACGCGATTAGCGCTAACTGTTTGGATACCAGCGACAAGACCTTTAAGATAGCTAATCATTTTAAGAGACCAAAATATTTTAAACCTTCGATAATTCCACCTGCACAAAAACCTTCTGCCAGGTAGCGGTAGTCAGCGGGATGCTCGTTGTGCCATTGGAGTAACTCCGGACGAGCATTTCCAACAATGATTCCCCGTTCGTTGCCTACAGCAAATAAAGCAATATCATTACCTGAATCACCACAGACAACTGTTTGTTCTGCTGCAAATTTCCACTTTTGACGTAAAAACTGCATTGCCTGACCTTTATCGCTGCTATGGGGTACAATGTCAAGGTCAATACCGCTACTATAGATTAACTTTATATTTATTTTATATTTCTGCAACTCTGCCTCTAGTGGTGATAGAACATTTGCAGCCGACTCTTGTTGTAAGAAAAAACTCACTTTAAAGGGGCGCTGTTCTGAATTCGGTTGCAAAACTAATTCAGGGTATTTACTTGTGACAGATAATACCTTTTCGCGATCCCATCCTGGAGAAAGAATTTCTGACCAACCTGAATCGGGAATGTCAGTACCATCAAGGAAAATTTCTGTACCCACAGAAAGGACGAGAGCATCCGGTTGCATCAGATTTTTTTCAACTTGGAGTTCTTTGTAAAGAACAGGCGAGCGACCAGTGGCATAAACAATTTTAGTGCCATATTCTCGGCGATGTTGACTGAGTAGTTGGGTTAGTTCTGCTAAAGCTTTGTCATTACCTACGAGGGTATGATCCAGGTCAGTTACAAAAAGAAATGGTTTCATAGCTTTGATATACCCCAAGTTAGTAGTTACAGAAATACCTAAAAATTTCAAAATTAGCCAAATCCAACATGCGGAAACGAATTCTTGACCATGCGTTCCGAGTTAATCTACCAGATTTTGGCTCTTATATATTTGTACTAATGTAAGAATTATTTCAAATGTCCAAAAGAACCGAACTCTCTATCGCATCTAGTCAAAGACGGCTGAGTAATCTATAATTTCTCTCCAATACTAGATGTAATTGCATAAAGAGTTAGGTTGAAAATTAAATTCACAAATAAATAGCAAAATTAACGGCTTTGCCAAGATTTCATGCGTGTAGAGACGTTGCAATGCAACGTCTCAAAGCGAGGTTATCGGTGTGTAAATTATCTTATCCCAAGCGTATGGTTTAGGAACGGGAATAGAAGACCTAGCAAATTTATATAATAATATTTCAAATTTATTTTTGTTTTTATTGATACATACATTTTGTAATGCATGGAAGTTTCAAGCGGTGGCTCTTGGATATGCGATCGCTCCACAACGCCAAATACCCAATAGACATCTCCATAAATTAAATATGCGTAACCTGAAACCCTTGTAGAAACCCGAAATTTCGCGTCTATACATTCATTATCAAAGATGTCTAATAAGAATAGTGTGCGATCGCATACTTACTTATATGTTAATTAACTGCTTATTCCATCAACATCAGTTGCAGCGGATCTAAACGAACATACCACGGTAAAGGCTGGTCTTTGATCGTCACCCATTTTCCCTTGAATACTTCCGCTTGGAGATGAAAATCATTAGGGCTGTGATGAGAGGAATGCAGTTTCAAAAACAGCGTCATCCGGTGGGGTGTTTCGATAGTCCTCACCAGCCAGCAGGGAAAGGTATTTTCTTGAGATGAGTTGTTAGTGAAGGTTAGCTGATGGGCGCGAATTCCTACACAGGAAAACTGGTCTGGGAGCGGTTCAATAACTCGCAGTGTGCAACCCCAGTCAACAGCTTCTACCTGTTGGGAGGCTTTTGTAAGAGCACGGGAAAAGTTCTTGCAACCTGTTAATTGAGCAACACTCATAGTGGCGGGGCGCTCAAAAATATCGTGTTTAGAGCCATACTGAACCGCTTTTCCCTGCTCCATTACCAATAGATTCGGACAAAATCGATAAGCCTCTTCCATGTTATGTGTTATGAACAAAGCGATACCTTGGTAGGAGGCTAGTGTGGTAACCATTTGCTGCTCTAATTGATTGCGTAAGTGGGTATCTAGAGCGGAAAATGGTTCATCCAAAAGCAGAGCTTCCGGTTGGCTGGCCAAAGCTCTCGCCAGTGCTACCCGCTGTTGCTGACCTCCAGAAAGTTGGTGTGGATAGCGATCGCTTAGTCCCTCTAACTGTACTGCTACCAGTTGGGCTTCCACCTGTTGCTTAATAGCTAATTTCGAGAGTTCTTTGGGTAAACCGAAAGCAATATTTTGTGCCACAGTCATGTTGGGGAACAGAGCGTAGTTCTGTACTAAAAGACCAATGCGGCGCTCGCGGCTAGGAATATTAATCCGCTGTTGGGAATCAAATAATACTCGTCCATTCAAAACAATACGGCCTTTAGTTGGTGTTTCTATCCCAGAAATACAGCGTAAAATCATACTTTTGCCAGCACCAGATCCCCCCAATAATCCCAGAGGCTGCTCATTACTGTTGAAAGCAACCTCTAAATGAAAGCCAGGAAGTATTTTTTCAATTTCTACAAACAATCCAGACTCAGAGGTAGGATGCAGAGTATGGCAAATTTCTCCCCCTGCCCCCCCTGCTCCCCTGCCCCCCTTCCTCCTAAGTTCTTGCCACAAGTTAACTGCAATAATTCCAGATAGGGAAATTATCATAATTGCGATCGCCCAGAACCAGGCTTCATCCATTGCTCCGGCTTCCACTGCGAAATAAATCGCCATTGGAATTGTCTGGGTTTGTCCGGGGATGTTCCCAGCCAGCATCAAGGTTGCGCCGAATTCACCCAAGGCACGGGCAAAAGCTAGCGTCGTTGCTGCTACAATTCCAGGAATTGCTAAAGGTAAACTGATGCGCCAAAAGATTGTCGATTCTTTAGCACCAAGGGTTCTGGCTACCCGTAGTAAATTTTGGTCGATTTGTTCAAAGGCTCCAAGTGCCGTTTTATACATTAGTGGAAAGGCGACGACCGTAGCTGCGATCGCCGCACCATACCAAGTGAAGACAATGCTGAAGTCAAAAGACTGCATCAGTTTCCCTGCTGGGCCATTTTTACCAAAAAAAACCAACAGCATAAAACCGACGACAGTCGGAGGTAAAATCAAGGGAGCGACGAACAGACCTTCAATCAATGATTTACCTCTGCCGCGATATCCTAGCATCCAATAGGCAGCCGCAATACCAATAAAAAAAGTAATAAATGTAGCAAGTAACGATGTCTTAAGTGATATCCAAAGGGGAGATAAATCTTGTGGCATAGGTGCGTAGTGGAGAATAGACATCTCCAGAAATTAAATATACGTTATCCAGAACCCTTGTAGAGACGTAGCAGTGCTACGTCTCTACATTCATTTTTACCAGATGTCTAATTGATATCTACAAAACTTAGGACTTTTGTCTAAACTTACTAACAATAATGTCAAGTTAAAAGTAGCAAGTTGACAAAATGTTTACCAAAAATAGATTTCAGCACTTTGCTTTTCCCAGTCGCATAAAAGCCATTTACAAGCAGGCGATCGCTCTTTATCGATGATAATCAAAAGAGACATTACTTTTTCTCAAAAGCAGATAAAGCTGTAAGATTAGGCTAAATATATTACAAACAATTAGCTGCTGGGTGATCATGAAATTCCTAGGCATTGATTTAGGCTGGAAATCCCAACCCAGCGGCTTATGCTGCTTAGAATTAATACACGGACAACTGCAACTACTTGATCTAGACCGCAAAGAAACCATTGCAGACATTCTAACTTGGATTGATCAGAGCGTAGAACTAAAAGAATCGGCTATCATTGCCGTAGATGCTCCCACCCTCATCCCTAACGATAGCGGTAGTCGTCTCCCTGACAAACTTAGCCATAAATACTTTGGTAAATATCACGCGGGATGCTACCCAGCTAACAAAAACCTACCTTTTGCAGAACGCACCGTCAACTTTGGCTCAGAACTAGAATCTCGTGGTTTTGCACATGCACCCACCATCGAACCGCAAAAACTCGGCAGATATCAAATAGAAGTATTTCCCCATCCGGCAATAGTTAATTTATTTAAATTAGAACGCATCCTCAAATATAAAAAAGGACGCCTCAGTGAGCGTCGCTTAGAATTAATCAAACTTCATCAATATATTCTTGATATCTTGCCGACCCTCGAACCTCCTCTGCATTCTTTGCGCCTTTGCGGTTCGTTTCTTCTTGAAATCCCCACCACTGGTGCTGCTCTCAAAGCAGCCGAAGATAAACTAGATAGTCTAATCTGTGCTTATGTAGCAGCATACTGGTGGTATTGGGGTGAGCAACGTAACTTAGTCTTAGGCAATAGCACCACTGGTTACATTGTCATCCCCAAATCAGTTTTGAGTTCTAATATCAAGTTCGGGTGATTACTTATAATAAAATCTATCAATGTAGGTTGGGTTGAACGGCAGTGAAACCCAACATGAACAAGGATAACAAGGATAAAATGTTGGGTTGAGGAACGAAACCCAACCTACAGATATTATAAGTGTTTAACCGAACCTGATATAAGCATTAAAAATTACTCCTCAGTTCTACTCTGCCCAAGCAATTAACCTTGGTTCATAAGGACTAGAAAGGTGTTCGTGTTTCGGCAGCACGCGCAAAGACAAGCCTTGCAAACCAGAGGTAGTATAAATGATGTTAGCCGTGTAAATACCTAATCCTTGTGTATCTTCTCCTTGGTAATCCATTACTACTGGCAAAGCATTGACAATTTCACCATTAGCATCGAGCGCACCCTGATATAACTCAACCTGGACATCATCATTCGTTAAAGTTGCCAAGTCAACCTTGGCTTTGACAGCAACGGTTTGATTAACCTCAATCTCCGAAGCTGCTGATACATCAACATCTTTGATTCTGATATTGAACCAGTGTTCGCCCAGTTTTTCTTTCCAAGCAGCTAGTTCCTTAGCTGGGGCATAGTTATCAGCAGTCAAGGTATGATAGCGATCGCTTGCTGGGAAATAAGCCCGCCCGGCATATTCTCCCACCATCCGCGCTGTATTAAAGAAGGGGCAATTTAACCGGATTGCATCCTTCATTTTGGCAACCCAAGGACGGGGTAAGCCATCACTATCCCGCTGCTCATAAAATAGCGGTACAACTTCTTTCTCTAGCAATTCGTAGAGAGCATTTGCTTCTACTTCATCTTGGTAATTGGGATCTTCGTAATTCTCTCCGTGACCAATCGCCCAACCTGTACGGACGTAATCAGCTTCATCCCACCAGCCATCTAGTACACTTAAATTCGGCAATCCATTCATTGCTGCTTTCATACCACTGGTACCAGAGGCTTCCCGTGGACGACGTGGTGTATTTAACCAGATATCACAACCCGCTACCATCAACCGGGCAATGTGAATGTCGTAATTAGGAACAAACACCACCTGTTTTTCTAAGTCTTGTTCGCGAATAAAGTGATTGATGTCGCGAATGAGTTCTTTACCTGGAATATCCTTGGGGTGTGCCTTACCAGCAATCACAAATTGCACTTTCCGGTCTTTGTTGCTCAGCAAAAGCCGCTTAACGCGTTCCAAATCACGCATCCAGAGGGTGGCGCGTTTGTATGTGGCAAAGCGACGGGCAAAGCCAATGGTTAAAGCGTAAGGATCTAGAACTTCATGAGCTTGGGCAATTTCTGAAGTGGAAGCGCCGCGATCGCGCAAATGCTTCACCAAATGCTCCCGCACGTACAAAATCATGTCTAAGCGGCAGCGTTCGTGATTACGCCATAACTCTTCATCCGGAATAGCATCCATCCGATCCCACAATTGGCTATCTGATGGTGCTGATGACCAGTTTGGCCCCAGGTAGCGGTCATACAACTCTTGAGTTGATTTAGCGACACAGCTACGAGCATGGACACCATTAGTAATTGCTGCGATCGGCACTTCCTCTACTGGCACTTTCTGCCACAAGCCTTGAAACATTTGCCGCGAAACTACACCATGTAGCTGCGCCACACCATTAGAAAATCCTGCCATTTTCAGGGCCAGCACCGCCATACTGAAAGGCCCAGATAAATCACCTGTATTCTCACGCCCCAACCCTAAAAATTGCTCTTTAGGCAAACCAAAGATATCTGCATAGTACCCCAGGTAATACAACATTTTGTCGGGAGCAAACAAGTCAATTCCTGCTGGTACTGGCGTGTGGGTGGTAAAGATATTGCTGGAAGCCACTACCTGTTTGGCTTGGGCATAACTCAACCCTTCTTCCTGTATCAGAAGGCGGATGCGTTCTAGGGCGGAGAAGGCTGCGTGACCTTCATTCATATGGTAGGCCGTGACTTTCAGCCCCAAAGCTTTAAGCATTTGCACACCACCGATCCCCAGCATGATTTCCTGGTGGATACGCATGTCAATGTCGCCACCATAAAGCTGATCTGTGATGTCGTGGTCGTTAGCTTTGTTGGGTTCAATGTTAGTATCCATCAGATATAGCGGTACAGTTCCTACCTGTACGCGCCAAACTCTGGCGTACACCTTGCGTCCTGGATAATCTACTGCAATCCGCAGTTCTGAACCATCGGGATTGCGCTCCAGGTGTAGAGGCATATTATAGAAATCGTTAATCGGGTAACGTTCCTGTTGCCAACCATCGGCATTTAAATACTGGGCAAAGTAGCCTTGTTGATACAGTAAGCCTACACCGACCAGCGGTAACCCCAAATCACTAGCAGATTTGAGGTGATCCCCCGCCAGAACGCCCAAGCCTCCAGAATAAACAGGCAAACAATCTACAAGTCCAAATTCAGCCGAGAAATAGGCATAGCATTCCTTTGGCGTCTGTCCCCGTTGTTTCTGATACCAGGTATGCTCTTGCAAATAATCCTCTAACTGACGGTTAGCTCGATCCATTTGCGCTAGGAAGCCTTCATCTTCGACAACTTCCAGAAGCCGCGCTTGACTGATAGTACCCAGCATCAACACTGGGTTATGGCGGCTAGATTCCCACAGGTCAGAATCTAAGCGGCGAAATAAATCTTTGGTTTCAACGTTCCAATCCCAGTGTAAGTTATATGCCAGCTGCCGCAGCGGTTCAAGCCGCGGCGGAAGTGAAGGGGATACGTTAAATGTACGAATTGGCTGCATAGGTTGGCAAAACTCCAAGTTTAGCTAAGGTTATTGTTTACTGTCTTTACCCAATGTTGCCAATTCTTTATACTGTGTTTGTGAGGATGCTATGACTTTGTTAAGCATTAAGAATTATTCTTTTCCTCGTTGCTACAGTTTACACCAAGGGTGTTTATAGTTCTATGCGTTACCCTCAGCCATGTGCTCAATATATTAAAATTTAATAATTTGCTAGTATTTAATACTGAAGCAATTATTTTTACTTTTTTATACTTAATATACATAATTGTTAGTGGAATACAGCTACCTTAGTACACGTCACCCTAAAAAAGGGTCGAAATTTAATTTTTTGTAGGTTGGGGAGCCAGTGCGTTGCCCAGAGTTGTCTGTAGACGCTTCTGCGGCTTCCCGCAGGGTGCGGAGGCTTCCTCCGTTGGCGAAGCCCGCCGCAGGCATCAGAACTTCTCCCAAGGGGAGACGCCAAGGACGAACGGGAGGTTCCCTCCGTTGTAGCACCTGGCGTTTGAGGAACGAAACCCAACAAGCGCGCAAACGTTGGGTTTCGCTCCGCTTAACCCAACCTACAGTTAGTATTTCCAACCCTTATTAATGGTGAGATGCACTTAGAAGCTGATTCCAGAGTATTGGCTGAAGTAGATAAGCTGTTACTCATTTAATCTACATACATAGCATTCTGGCTCTCAAGAATCACAAGTTATCCAGTCAAAGTCACTTTTGGTTGTTGACGACCTTCTTTTGTGGTTAACGCTGTGTGAACACAATGAAGATGTGCAATTTAGAGGTTAAATAATATAACAGTCAATTTTGCTTCAGTCAATAGTTAAATTTTTAATTATTTTTTAATAAAATTGCAAATGACAACAAAGTAGGTATAAAAGGAAAAGCTTATATAGTTTTTCGATATTGAGTTCGCTTTTTGGTAGTCAGTGTTATGGGTACAGGTTAATTTAAGTTTAAGGAGTGAGTTGAGAGACTCAGAAATATAACCTAAGCTCAAACGTAACTAATGGCAGGATTATCTTAAAAAATCCTACCATTTTAAAGCGTGCAAGTCTCAACAAGCCGTTTGCTAAAGAGAGCGATCGCCAACAACTCTATATCAAAGCTCAATTTTACTTCAGTTAAGTGCTTGATATATGTAAAATTTTACGCACCTAATGAAGGTTGATCCTTGGTATTTTTTGACATACTCAAAGCCATAGCTGCTGCACAAGCAATCTCTGCTGCTATTTGGTAAGCAAGTTTGATATTCGATGAAGTGTCTTTGCCTTTAGAAGAGAGAGAAGCTTTTTTTCGGCGCGATTCTTGCTTAACATCACCTGCACTAACAGCTCGCTGCAAAATGATCCAGGCATCTAAGTCTTCTGAGTCATAATTAGTTTGAATAAGCACTCGCATCTGGTTTTCGGCTACAACACTTAAATAGCCGGAAGTTAAAGCTTCTTGCACAATTTCTTTAATTGAAACCATAATTTAAACCAAGTTTGTGAGTTGAAACTGATACCTAGATTGGGGTATTCAATGCTGTTTTATGAACTTATCCTAGAAACTAACGAGTCTATCTAGCTTTTCATCTAACATAAAATTTATAACGGGCAGTGTTAAGCACACATCACCCGCTTGGCTCATCCGATCGGGTGATTTACAAATAGTCAGATATTGAGTAATGGAAAAGACAAAATTTTTACCTTTTAGGCTGTTTAATGATCAAGCTATGAAAAGTATTGTAGATATCATTTTGAGTGTAACTTGGAATTAGAGAGTTGTTTGCCCAAGCAGCACTAAAAATATAGAAAAAAAGACCGAGTATATCGCTATACGTAAATAGCTTTTACGCTTGATTTTTTCACCAGCTTTTGGCATGATATTTTGGTGACTTATGTCTAAATGCTTGCTGTATCAAGTTGTAGTTGGGCAAGCGATCGCCTTAATTGGCTCACATTTATTGATTTTATACAAAGTTATCTGGATTTTCGCGCTTATCTGTCACTTAGCAGAGTTAATGCAATACCTATATGTATTTGATTTAGCAATAATTGAGCCACAAAATAGAATATACATATATTTTATCTAAATGTATAAAATTAAATCATAGTAGCGCTGATACTAGTAAAAAAGTTAACCATCTCTTAATTTTTTTGTAGTTTAGCAATGTTGAAGTAAACTTATTTATTCAGGGTGAGCCAATAAAAATAAAATGTGTTATTGTTAAAAACAATTGTTATTAAAAGCCACTCATGTAATTACAAGCGTGATTTGGTTAGTTTGTAAATCATCCGTGTGCAACATGATTGGAGCAGCATACTCTAGAAATTCGTTGCAAGAAAGCCGTCATAGTAGTCGGGGAAGCGCTTACTTGTTTGCACCGATGGTTAACTTCAATGTGATGGCTGAAGTAGGAGATAATCCACCTTAATTGGATTTTATTTAGGCAGAAACACCTATAAGAATCCAACAATAATTACATATTTAGTCTAGGCAGTAATTTTCTTCGGTCTTTGAAATAGTCTAGATAGATATATTTTGTTGCAAAATAGCTTGTTTACCTGAGTTGTTTCAAAAGACTAAAACAGCCTGAGAGAAAGTATCCTTAAGGCAAACAAGTCTATTAGTAGTTGCGTAACAAGCTTTTCAAATTTTACGGAAAAACGAAAAAGTAGCCTGTCTAAACCAGCTAATTTTCCTATTGGACAATTTAAAAGTCTAAGGTTTGACCTTGCAATGCACTAATATTGCCTTATTAATTCGTCTGGCTATAAAGAAGCAATATCGTTGCGTACCTTGAGAGATGAATACAGGTACTATGACTTCTGGCGTTTCAAGGCAGTTTTGCATATAAGTTGAGGGATTCGACAATATTTAAGTTAGAGAATTTCTCATATAATCAAACACTGACTTTTTGGTTCTCTAAGTTGTTAGAAAACTATCTAATAAGATTGGAAAATTTCTGTAATTCTGGCAAACAAATTCATATACCAGAAAAATACCAAGACAAATGGTATTAGCAGAAGACAGGCTATTTGTAGAACAACTGTTCAATACTGCCAACAACAATTTATTTGAGAGAGATGTAGCTATGGATAACAAAAACTATTCCTCAAAATTGCAACGTTTGCAAGAAGTTTTTGTAACTACTTTGTTAGGAGATATTCCGGCAATAGCCTTGGGATCAAAGTTGCGAAATTTGGGATATCGTAGCATTCTTGCTAAGATAGGAAACCCAGTTTACATTCAAAATGGTGTAGAATTTATCGGTACTTGTTGTATTGAACTTAGCAATAATGTATATATTTTTAAAGGTGTGAGAATAGATGGTAAAGGACACCCAAATAATAGAATTTTTTTGGGAAATGGAGTAGCGATTGAGCGTAACGTTGATATAGGGTGTTTGGAAGACACTTGTATACAAATTGATGATGACACCTTCATTGGACCAGACGTGTGTATTGAAGGGCCAGGAAATATTAAAATTGGTAAGCACTGTATGATTGCTGCCCATTCAGGAATATATGCTAATAATCACAATTTTGCAGATCCAATAAAGCCGATCAAATATCAAGGTGTTACTCGCAAAGGAATTGTGATTGAGGATGATTGTTGGCTAGGACATGGAGTAACAGTATTAGATGGCGTTACTATTGGCAAAGGCAGTGTTATTGGTGCAGGAGCAGTTGTTACTAAAGATATTCCTCCCTTCTCCGTTGCTGTAGGTGCACCTGCACGAGTAATCAAAAACCGAGTTAGTAAAGATCTGGCAAAACTCCAAACTGAGAAATCGTAATTGAGAGGAATGCAGAATAAGCTGTTATGCATTTAAACTGCATAATTACTCATGAGGATTGTCTAGGGTCAAAAGTCCAGAGTTAAGGGTTACTCTGGACTCTTGACTCTTGACTGCCTTAACGAAAAGAAGTGCAAATTATAAACGCATTAGCTTACTAATGGTTGAGCAAAGAACTTAGAACCAATGCCCTATTCACTAACGATGCCTACGGCAACAGTTTTGCCGAACGCCAAAACCTGCCCTCTGTAAATTAAATGTGTTATGGTCTAGCAGCGACGTTTGATCACAAGCTACTTTACGTTTAGATTGGGAAACCTTTGTCATCATTCAACGTCACGAGAGTAGACTAGTCCACAACATCTTTGTTAGGGGCGTCTACAAGTCAGATAATCCACACTGTCTGACAAAAGCCAAACACGCTGTAAAACCCGATAGATTGCTGCAAGCTGATTAGCAAAGCTCACTCTTGAGCACAGTGATGAGTTCTCTACTCTTACTGGAGTCCTCCAAAAAGGGGACGAGATTTGGGTAATATAAAGGAGCTATCTTTTCTGTATAGCAGATACTCAGAGAAAGCTTTTTTTCACACCCGTTGGAGATATTTCTATGGTGACTTTAAAAATCGTTGTTTATATTGTTGTCGCCTTGTTTGTGGCTACTTTCGTCTTCGGATTTTTGTCGAACGACCCAGCTCGTAACCCAGGCCGCCGGGATGCAGAGTAAAAGAACGACAAATAATCCGTTACTGCCAGAATCTGAAAGATCCCAGAAGCCACAGACACTTGCTACTATACTCCACGGGTTCTGCTTTGGAGTAAGGGAAGGCGTTTAACCTCCAAAGAGACGCCACTGACTACCCTTCGGGCGTCTACAACTCTCAAAGACGAGAGTAATGCAGTGGCTCGGTAAACCTGCGAAGTTTGGAGCAGCTTCTGCCGCTCCAACTTTTTTGCACAACAAAGTGTCCTCCTCCGGCTAGCTTGTTGCAGGTAGGCAGAAGGCGAAAGTCGGAAAGCAAAATATTTAATTTATCCTTCTGGCGGCCACTTGGCTGTTTGTTAGCTCGATTATGTTCAAGTATGCTTCATCCAGTTCTGCCGCCCGATGCGCCTCTCATCGTCGAACCTTTACAATCTGCAAATCCCATATCATCTGCTAGTGAGATAAAGTTTCCCTCTGTTGTAGAAACTGAGACTGAGACGCAGGGAAACAAAGATAAATATAACAAGCAGCAACAAAATTTGCCTCATTTGGCAACTGTGGGAAACAAAGGGAGTTATCGGCGTCTGCCAACTCCTCTCAACGCAACTCAAGATGATTTCGTAGCTGCTGAAGTTCTATCTGCACCCAGTACGCCGGAAACCTTCCCAGCAGAATTTTCTCCCCTCACCACCCCTGAGAGTGCCGCACTTTTGGGTAAGCCGCTGGTAGTTGGTTATCCCATGCAGGAGGTTAAAGCCTCTAATCCTCATGAAGGCAGTAGCTTAGATGCGCCTCAATTTGAACCAATTGATCCAAGGGTCACAAACAGTCAGAAGTTATACCAGCCCAAAGCGCAAATCTTAGCTGAAAAATTAACCCAATCAGAACAGCAAAGTAATAGTACTGCACAACAGTCTCCGGGAAAAATCAATCTCTCCGGAACTGCTGCCGATAATGCACCGAGTTCTCAAACAGTACAAAATACTATAGAATTCAAGTCTCGCAGCTCGACAAAACAGCCCTCAACACCCATTACTGTAGAATTTAAGTCGGAAATCCAACAAGCTCAAACACCAACTCCTGTACCGCAGGACGCCACGAATCAGCCACAAAATCAACCATCTGGGACACCAGCACCTGCCAGCATACCAGCAAGACCGAGAGTTGTAGAAGTAACATCAGATCGGCAGGAGTATGACGAGCAACGACGAATTATTACAGCTGTTGGTAATGTGGTGGTGCGATTTGATGGGGCGGTTGTGGATGCCGATCGCTTGCAAGTAAATTTAGAGAATTTGATCGCTGTGGGCGAAGGTAATGTTGCCTTGACAAGAGGTGATCAAGTACTACGGGGACAACGTTTTACTTATAACTTTATTCAAGATAGTGGGGAACTGTACAATGGCGGGGGAGAGATTTACGTACCCACAACGCAAACAGATTTTGCTTTCTCGCCCACGGATGTAACCGCCGGTGGAGTGCCAAACCGTCCACCAAGCGATCGCATTAGAGCCAATCAGCCTCTTTCAGGGGTGAGCAGTCCTGGAGGGATTGACTTTGTATTAGGTGGTCAGCCAGACGCTAGAAACATCGCGCCACCGAAAGCGGGGGGTGTAATAAATCGGCTCCGGTTTGAAGCTAAACAAATTGACTTCTATCCGCGAGGCTGGCAAGCTAGGGATGTGCGGATCACCAATGATCCTTTTTCTCCCCCAGAGTTAGAGATTCGAGCCGATAAAGTAACTGCAACGCGAGAAGCTCCCTTAGTAGACCGGATCACCACACAGCGCCAGCGTTTAGTATTTGACCAAAATTTTACCGTACCAATCCCAGTGGATCAGCAGACCATTGACCGCCGGGAGCGAGAAGTGACTCCTGCGATCGTCTCCCCTGGCTTTGATGGAGATAAGCGGGGTGGTTTGTTTGTTGAACGTGGTTTTACACCGATAAATACAGACCAAGCACAGTTGACAATTACACCACAGTTTTTTGTGCAAAAACTTGTGCAAGAAGGCACAGGTGACTTAGCATCACTGTTTGGCGTGAAGTCGAAGCTGAATGCTGTTTTGAGTCCAACAGCTGTACTTCAGGGTTCTGGAGAGTTAACTAGTTTTGACTTGGACAAGGTAGACGAGAATCTCCGCGCAAGTTTGCGATTGCGCCAAGCATTAGGTGGTAGCAATCCCCACATCTTAAATCTGGAATATAGCTACCGCGATCGCCTTTATAACGGTAGTCTCGGCTTTCAAACAGTCCAAAGCAGTCTGGGCGGTGTGATCGCCTCTCCAGTGATTCCTTTAGGTAATAGCGGCATAAATCTCCGCTATCAGGCTGGTGCTCAGTATATTGAAGCCAACACTGATCGCTTAGACTTACTAGAAACTGATCGGGAAAATAATCGCATTTCACTAGGTCGTCTACAAAGCAGCGCCGATCTCAGTACTGGAGTGTTGCTATGGCAAGGGAAACCATTAGCACCAACTGCCACAGAGGGATTACGATACACAGCTACTCCAGTTGTTCCTTACTTGCAAGCAGTTGCTAGCGTTACGGGCACTACCAGTTATTACACTAATGGTGATAACCAAAGCACCCTGATTGGGACAATTGGCTTGGTAGGGCAACTCGGTCATTTCTCTCGACCTTATTTAGACTATACCGCCTTTAACATCAGTTATTCTCAAGGCTTCAACAGTGGATTATCGCCCTTTTTGTTTGATCGCTCTGTTGACAACCAAGTGCTGAATGCTGGAATCTCGCAGCAAATTTATGGGCCATTTCGTTTAGGGTTTCAAACATCAGTTAACTTGGATACAGGTAGACAGAGTAGTACTGACTACTATTTAGAATATAGCCGCCGCACCTATGGCATCACTTTGCGATACAATCCTGTACTGGAATTAGGTGGCTTTACCATCCGAATTAGTGACTTTAACTGGGGTGGCGGCACTGATCCATTTTCTGAAGTTAGGCCAGTTGTGGGTGGTGTGCGACAGGATAATTAGTATTCTACCTTCCTATAGAACCCATTTGACATCTAAGAAGATGCTGCAAGCCTCTTAATCATTAGCCTGATGAAGCAGAGATTGAGTTTGGCAGTGGCACTAACTAGGGTTCGTTCAAAGTTCTTAACCAGAATTTTACA